>FWPV01001130.1_pt1 | contig 70671 bp, 57 predicted proteins | sample 2228371 | NCBI WGS metagenome assembly FWPV01 (sample SAMEA103939776, study PRJEB20133) | metagenome
GACGCGCCGATCGGCCGGGCTTCAATTCGTCTCCCTTGAAGGCGGTATGACGCGGCTGGTGACGCTCAAACCTTCCTTGGGGAACCCGCGCCTGGAAAACGACTCCGGCGTGCCCATCGATCTGGAGAACGCCTCTCCGGCCTACTACAAGGTCCGTCAACTGTTGGACGGCACCTTTATCGAAGCGACGGCGGCGCCGCACAGCGGACTGGCACTGCTGCGCTGGCAGTTCGGCCGCGCCCACGTCGTCGTCCGGCCGGCGCCCGGCCGCGCCATGATCCGCCTCGTCAATCCGGTCGAAATGGAAGGCTGGGTGGAGCCGACCGACACGCAGACGCGCTACTACTTTGTCATTCGCTTCCAGTGGTCGGCCATCGACGGCGGGCTGGTCAAGGACGGTAAACTGTTGCCGAAAGCGACGAGCGAGGTCGAGGGCGGCGACGTCAGCGCCTTTTTCTCCTTCTCGACCTTGGAGGGCAGCGAATTCCAAGTCAAGGTCGCCGCCTCGACGGTGAACTGGGACGCCGCCTGGGCGCAGCTTCAGCGTGAACAGCCCTCCTGGTCGTTTGCCTACATACGGCAGCAGGCCCGCGAGCGTTGGGAAAAAACGCTCAACACCGTTCGCGTGTGGAGCGACGACGCCTCCTTGCGCCGCCTCTTTTACGCCTCGCTTGCGCAAACGCTGTCGCGCCGCCCGGCCGTTTCCGAAGAAAAGGCCGCTCCGACGCTCTGGAGCGCGCTTGACGATGAGTATCGCTCCGCCTTCGGCCGGAAAACCGGCGTGCCCGCGGCGCTCTCCAATTTCGATCCCCAAAATGCCGCTCCGATGCGCAGGCTCTTCCTCGACGCCTCGGCGCGGTTCCAAAACAACCTGCCGCCCGACATGGACCCGGCAATACTGGTGTGCGCCATGCTGGGACTCTACCCCGCCTCGTCCGGCGCGGTCGTATCGCTGCCGGTCTTCCAAAGAGTCGAGATCAGCGCCGAAGCCTTAGGCGGCGAGCAGCCGCTGACCGTCACGGTATTCGACGTTGCCGGCACCCGCCTCAAATCCGCGCGATGGAACGGCAAAAAGCTGACGGACTTGCTGCTGAGCGCCGACGAACTGAAAAAGGGCGGATTGCTTCAGATCAAAAGCGGGAAATAAACGAGCGACGTATTTTCGCATAAAAAAAGACGCTGTCGAATGCGGCGTCTTTTTTTTATGCGTCCATGTGCCGAGGCGCTTGAATGTCCGAGGGGCAGATCGCTCAGCATCGCCGAGGGCAAAGGCAGCCCCCCGTTCTTCAAGTCAACGTTTCGGCCTTTGAAGGTTCAAGGTGAAGCTTGTGCCGGCCGACCGTTGTTCAGCCGTTCGCTCAAGGAATTTCGATCAGGCTCTGATCGCCGACCATGAAGCGATTGGAGCGCGGCCGACCCGATGAGCGCAGAATGCGCGCCGCAATTCCCAGCAGGCTGCCTTCGATGCGGATTCCCACATCGAGGATTTCACACTCGTCGAGCACAATGCTGAACTCCACCTCGCTGTTGCGCACACGGCAGTTGTGGCCGATGCTGGTAAAAGGGCCGATAAAGCAGTTTTCGATGACCGTGTTGCGCCCGATGACCGACGGCCCGCGCACCACGCTGTTGATGATCCGCGCCCCCTCATCGATGACCACGTTGCCGGTCACCACCGACTCTTCGTCGACCATGCCCTTCTGCATCGGCTCGATGTGCTCGAGGATCAAGCGATTGGCTTCCAGTACGTCCTCAGGTTTGCCCGTGTCCTTCCACCAGCCGGTGATTTCGGAAAAAGTGATCGTATAGCCGTGGTCCAGCAGGTACTGGTGCGCATCTGAAATCTCCAGCTCGCCGCGCGCACTGGGGCGAATGGCGTTGACCGCCTCGAAAATGGTCGAGTCGTAAAGGTAAATGCCGGTCACGGCAAACTCGCTCTTTGGCTTGGCGGGCTTTTCCTCAATGGAGACGATGCGGTTACCGCGCAGCTCCGGCACGCCGAAACGCTCGGGATCCTTTACCCGCGACAACGTGAGATGACAGTTCGACTTTTGCTCGAGAAACGCGTCGATGAATTTTTGCAGCCCTCCCACCACCATGTTGTCGCCGAGGTAAAAGATAAAGGGATCTTTACCGATGAACGGCTCGGCGATCTTGACGACATGCGCCAATCCCAGCGGCGCTTCCTGGGGAATATAGGTGATCTCGAGTCCCCACTGCTCGCCGTTGCCCAGGGCGCGTTTGACCTCTTCGCCCTCCTGATTGGTGATGATGCCCACCTGCCGAATGCCGACCTGCGCCACCTTTTCCAAAGCGTAATGAAGAATCGGCTTGTTGGCGATGGGCAGCAGATGCTTGTTCTGCGTGTGCGTGAGCGGACGTAGACGCGTTCCCTTTCCTCCGGCCGTGATCAGTGCTTTCATCCGATGTCCTTTCTAAAAGTTTTCAAAAGTCATTGCGATAGCCGCGCGACTGCAGTTCGTACAGACGTGCGTAAAGGCCTCCCGCCGCCATCAGCTCCTCATGGCTGCCGCTTTCCACGATGCGTCGATCATCCAGCACCAAAATGCGGTGAACCGTCCGCGTGGTCGACAGCCGGTGGCTGATGATGAAGGCGGTGCGCTCGCCGGCCAGCCGGCGAAACTGCTGCAGTATTTCGAACTCGGCTCGGGCATCGAGCGAACTGGTCGGCTCGTCGAGGACGATGATCGGCGCGTTACGCAGAAAGGCGCGTGCCAGCGCCACCTTTTGCCATTCGCCGATGCTGAGCTCGTGCCCTTCGTCGAACATTTTTCCCAAGAGCGTGTCCATGCCGTGCGGAAGACGGCGGAGCGTTTCGGTCAATCCTGCGGCATCGGCTGCGGCCTGCAGAGATTCGGTCGAGCGCTCGCGCCCGACGTCACCGAACCAAATGTTGTCGCCCACGGTCATGTGGTAACGCACGAAATCCTGAAACACGACGGCGATCTGCCGGCGCAGATCATCCGCGGCAAAGCGGCGCAGGTCCACGCCGTCGATGGAGATGGAGCCGCTGTCCGGATCGTAAAGTCGACACAGCAGCTTGATAAGCGTCGTCTTTCCGGCGCCGTTTCGACCCACCAAGGCGATGTGCTCGCCCGGCCGTACCGTAAAAGAGACGTTCTCAAGCACCGGCCGGTCGGTTCCCGGATACGTAAAGGTGACGTGATCGAAGACGATCCCTTTTTCGATGGTGCGAAAGATCGGCAGCGGTTGCGGCGGGTCGACGACCTGCGGCGACAAGTTGAGAAACTCGAAAAGGTTGGAAAGATAGAGCGAATCCTCATAAAGCCCGGCAACGCTCTTTAACAGCGAGCTGAAAAAGGAGAGGCCGCGCTGAAAAGCCTGGTAATACATGATGAGGTCACCGAGCGTAATGAGGCCCCGAACCGCCCGTAGGGCCATAAGCAGAAAGGAGCCGTAAATAGTGGCCACGGTGATCAATTGGGTGGAGATTTCGGCGATCGTCCGTCGGCGGGCAATGGCGAGCTTTTCGTCCCGCAATTGCCGCCTCAGGCGATGGTAGCGGCGAATGAACAGCGGCCCGAGGCGATAGAGGCGAATTTCTTTTGCGAAAGCATCGCCGGTGAGAAGGTAATTATAGTAAGCCGCATGCCGCTGCGACGAGGTTCTCGAGCGGTCCCATTGGTAAAGCCGTTGTGAAAACTTTAAGCGGAAAAGCACGCCGGGCAGAACGGCAAAAATGAGCAGAAGGGTGACCAGCCAGTGGAATGAAAAAAGGATGGCGATCATGCCGATCATCGACAAGGCGTTCTGCACGACCTGAAGTGTGTTGCTGAAGGCGCTCGTGGGTCTGTAAACGGCGCCCTGCTGTGCGCGATGGAGCGTGTCGAAGTAACGGGGATTTTCATAGTAGCTCAAATCGACCTGAATCGATTTGGCGTGCAGGCGGTCGCTGAGCTGATCGAGGACGCGCAAGGAGAGCCGCTCGTTCAGCCAGCCGTTGGCGGAACCCAGCGCCTGCTGCAGCGCCGTTACTCCGCCCAACAGCAGCACCATGCGAACGACCTTTGCCGTCGCCTGGGCCTCGCCGCCCGAAATGCCGGCGGTCACGGCGTCGATCGTCAGCTTCATCATGTACACGGCCGCTGCGGGCAGCACGCTGAGCAACAAAAGAAGAACAAAGCTGAGCACGGCGCCGGCGCGGTCGCCCTGCCAGACGAACGCCAAAGCCGGTTTAAGATATCTGAACTGCCGGAGTTTCTTGAGCATGGAATGAGTTAGGGCTTGATGCCGCGGTTCCACATGTCGCCGAAGACCTGAAAGTCATCGAGGTCGATGATCTGTATTCCCCCTTGCGTCCGCTTGCCGCAGTTGAAAAAGGCCGCCGCCGATCCCTGCGGAAACTCGTCCGCCGCCTGCTGTTGCCAGACGTCGCCGAAGGCCTGAAAATCGTCGAGGTCGACGTAGCCGTCGCCGGTATAGTCGCCGAAAAGACGACGAAACAGCACATAGACGCCGCCTTGCGAGACGTCCGTTACCGTCACGCGATTGTTTGCCGCATCGACCGTTCCGCCTTTCCAAACCCACATCTCGGCACCGGGGTTATACCAGGCCGCGCCCCAAAACGCTTCGTTTTCCTGAAAGCCGGCTGCGTCGTCATCCGTGTAGGAAAAGCCGACGTCGGCGGTCAAGTCGGCAATGCCTTCGCCGATCTCGATCCGCCACCACAGCGGCAGCGCGTCGGCGCCCGGCAGGTTGGGGTAGGGGCAGTTTGTCTGCACGACGGTCAGGGGGCCGCTGCCGGAAAGGGAACGGACGTTAACGGTGACCGCATGGCCGTCGCCGGGCAAATGAAAGACATAGCTGCCCGGCACGGACATTGCCTGCGTTTCGCTCCACGGCTCGCAGCCCTCTTCGACGGCCAATTCGAGGGTGCCGTAGAGAACGGGCGCCGCCCAGCCGTTTCGGTGAGAGGTGTTCAGCACATCCTGCGGCCACATTCCTCTGAAATCGCCGGCCTGCGAATCGAAGGCATAGAGAAAACAGCGCAGCGGAAAGACGTTCGGCGGCGTCAACCCGAGGTCGCTCAGATCGAGCCGCAGCTCGTACTGAACTCGCCCGGCCGTGGTCGAAGCGGCCGCCTGCAGCCGCGAAGAGCCGCTCGGCTCTCTCCACTCCAGCGTCGTCGGCCACCAGCCGGACAGCGCGCGGTACAGGCGGCTGACCGAGGAGCCGTTCCAGGCCGCCCAAAAGGTGCCTTCCAGCGGCGGCTCATAGCTCCACTCGCCGTTTCGGTTTTGATCGATATAGAGGCCGACCTGGTCGTCGAGGTCCAACAGCAAATCGGCCGGTTCGTCGATCGCCAGGTAAAGGTAATCGAGGCGGTTCATCACATAGAGTCGCACGGGCTCGGACTCACCGTCTGTGCGGATATCCGTCACCCGCGCCCATGCCCATTCGCCCGCGTCGATGCGGCCGTCGAGCTGCGGCAGCGTCCGCGTCCAAGGGGAACGGATGACCCGGCCGCCCTCCTGCGGCGCGGCGGCAACTTTGGCCGACAAGCCGCTTTCTCCGCTCGAATAGACCGACGTGACGGCATAATAGTAGGTGACGCCGTTGCTCACCGAGGTGTCGCGATAGTATTGACGCCGGACGCCGGAGGCAATCTTGGTGAACGACCCTGCGGCCGAGGTCGCGCGATAGATGTTGTAGGAGAGCGTCTGATAAACCGAGGCGCTCTGTTCGGTAACGGCGCGCTCCAAAGGCAGGGGTTTTCGAGAAGCGATGTAAAGAAGGGAGGGTTCTTGCGCGCCTTCTTCGGCTAGACTGAATTGGCCCGGCGGGGCTTGCCACAAGAGCGGCACTGCGCCGTCATAGCCGCTGGACGCCTCCAAGGCAACCGGCGCAGGCTTTCCCAGGGCGCAGCCGGAGTCGAAAAAATTGAGCAACTGCCCCATCAGGGCGGCCTTGGTCGACGCGCCTTCCGTCAACCCGCCGAATTCGAACGACACGCCCACGGTACGATACACGCCGCTGTCATAAGCCACGCCGCAGCCGTAGGCGGGCTGGGCGTTGACGAAAAAGAGCCCCGCGCCGTCCAGGGGGGTAATGCGGTCGATGTAGGCTTTATTGCCGCCGTAAGCGAACGCCAAGCCCTCCAAGCAGCCGGTACCCACGACGGTGGTAAGGTCGTTAGCGCCGTCCGCTTCTCCGCGGATCTTGAACATGGTGTGAAGAGAAGTGGGAAAATCGCGCGCCCAGGTATCGCCGCCTTCCATATAGACCTTTCCGCCGGCGTTGAGATAGGCGATGAGTTTGGCGATTTCGGTGCTGTTGGCGCTCTCGCTCAGCGTGTAGGTGTTGGGGGACACGCCGAGGCAGACAAAGACGTAGGTAAATGAGCCGAGCGACAGGCTTCGGATGTCGGAAGCGATTTGCGAAGAGCGGCCGTTGGCGCTCAGCGCCGCAGAGACGGCGGCGCCGTTGCCTTTATTGCCCGGCGTCCAAATCAGCGCGTCGGCAGCAAAGGCCATGGTGGTCATGAGAAAAAGCCCTACCGCCGGCGCTCGGCATCGCTCCGAAATCATCTCGTCGATCCCTTTTCAAAGAGGGCGTCACATAAAGAAAAGGATGCCGTCAAGAGGCATCCTTTCATCTTCCTTAGCTTTCAAACCCTAACGATGTAAAAGAGTAAAAACGAATGGTAGACTTATGAGCTCCAGCTACTCTTACAGAGGTCGATGCACAGTCCGCTCTCTTTTAGGCATTTGTTATTTGCGTTATTCAAACCCGGCGTTCCATCTCCTGTGCCGTTTTTGCAGACGCCCAACACCGCCTCTTCCGGTCGGGTGCGCACAAGAATAGTCATTTCCGGCCGCGTCCATTCTGCTTTCAAAGGAAAATCCTCCATCTACATCTTTTTCATTAATATGAAAGGACTCCCACCTTCCAATACATCGTTGAGAATTTTTATGCTATCCTCTCCTTGGATAATACGCGGTGCACTCTAAAGCACATTTCGCCATCCAACCGTTACGCCGGACTTGCAACCCTTTTTTTACATTCCATTGAGCTCGTCGGAACCCACCACTTTGCCTATTTTACGGATAAGAAACACTTCTTATTCTGGTTTTATACGTACAAGCATCGTAATTTGGCCGCTCAAACATTGCTCAAGGAAAATGTTTTTGCCTAATCGTCACCTCACACTAGCCAAGCAATTCTCATAACGACTAAAGAGCTGTTCTTTGGATTATGAGGAAAGCTCAGTCTGGCATACGTTGATGCAACTACCCAATGCTTCATTTTGCAGACATCTGGAATCGTAGTTGTTAAGCCCGGGAGAACCCGCACCCTCACCGTTTTTGCAGACGCCCAACACCGCCTCTTCCGGTCGGGTGCGCACCAAGACCGTCAACTCCGGCTGATTCCACTCTCTTTTCATGACTTGCTCCTTCCCTGTTTTTTTAGGGTTTCATTGTGATTAATTTTAAGAACGATTATGAAAAAATGCAAATCTTTTTTTTCGCTTTCCAAAAACCTATCTCAAGAGCATCACCTTGATGACCTCTTGAGAGGAACCGGCGGTCAAACGGCAAAAATAGGTTCCGGCCGGCGCCGCTTTTCCGGCGGCATCGGTGCCGTCCCACGTTGCACTGTAAGCGCCGGCGACTTTATGCCCTTCGTCCAGCACGCGAACCCGCCGGCCGTTTACATCGAAAACCTCCAGCTTGACCTCGGCTTCCGTCGGCAAATCGTAGCTCAAATTGGTCGCCGGATTGAACGGATTGGGGAAAGCGGGATAGAGACGGAAGGCGCTCGGCGCTGTTGAGCCGGAGGTCACCGAAACGCGCACCGGCCCGTAGAAGCGACTGCTGCCGTCGATGTCCAGTTGCTGCAGCTTGTAATAGTAGGTCACGCCGGCCTCTACCCGTCGATCCAGCCACTGATATTCGCGGCGATGGGTGCTTACGCCCGCGGCTCGGATCGGCTCCGGCGTCACCTGCTCAAAGCCGTCCTTTTCAGTCAAGCTGCGAAGCACATGAAACCCGTAGGAATTGGTTTCGCTTTCGGTGCTCCACTGCAGCAGCACGCCGCCGCTGACGGTGCGCGCCGTGAAGGAGGAAAGCTCGACCGGCAGCGAGCCGCCGCCCATGAAAAACTCGCCCTTGTTCTCCGGCTTGCAGATGTCGGTTACGCCGCCGGGGTCTTTCCACACCACTTGTCCGAATTGAATGCTGAGCGGCGCCGCCACTTTGGTGTAAAACGTCACTTTGCCCAAAAGGCCGTCGCCCGAAGGACACTTGGTCGGATCGTTGGTGGTGTTGACGACCGAAACACTGATTACACCGATCTCCCCAGAAGCGTCAACCGTTTGGATCGGGGCATCGAAAAGGTAGGACCCCTTTTGGTTCAGAATATTGTCCTCTTTGGGCAAATTCTTGAGACTAAAGTCTGTAAACTGCAGGTCCGACGTCTTGTAACGCAGCTCGAACGAATAGGAATCGAGGGTGCTGCAGTTTTTGACGCGGATCTCCAGCCTGATCTCGGCATCGATTCCTGGCGCATCGATGCTCGTGACCCCTTGATCGCCTGCGTTCAGGTTGTAATCGAAAACGATGGCGGCGTTTTCATTGGGGCCGGCGACCAAGTGCGCGCCGAGGAAGATTAAAAGAGCGAAAATGCTGACTGTTCGAGCCATCGTAAACCCTCACCTTTGTTATTTCGGCGTTCCGTTATGCCAATTGTCACCGAAGACTTGAAAGTCATCAAGATTGATGATCTGTTTTCCGTTTACCGTCGTTTTGCTGTAATTGAAAAAGCGCGCGTCGCTTCCGGCCGGAAACTCGCCGGTCGACGTCTGGTTCCACACGTCGCCGAACTTTTGATAGTCGCTCAGATCCACATAGCCGTCGCCGCTGATGTCGCCGAAAATCCGTCGATAGAGCGCAAAGTAGCCGGAGGGATAAATGCCGTTGACCGTCACCTTGTTCTGACTTGCCGTCACGCTTCCGCCCAGCCACCTCCAGGTTTTTGCGGCTTCGCTATATTGAGCTATGCCAATATAGTCTCTGGTTTCAGGCGTGCCGCTGACGTCCGCATCGTTGTAATAGAAATCGATCATCGCGTTGGCGGCGACGTTGCTCGAAAGCTCCCACCGCCATGGGCAGACGAATCCGTTCGGCGCATCGGGCGGCTCCTGGTTCACCTGCTTCACCGTAATCTGTCCCGTAACGCCCGGAGCATTGACGATCAACGATATCTTTCGGCCGTCCCCCGGATGCCCGGCCGACCCGTCGTTGAACCAGTAGAAATAACCGCCTTCTACGGCCTGCTGATCGATGTAGGCCTTGATGAAATCATCATAATCGGGTTCTCCGTCGTTGTCGACACTGGGTCGATGATAGGATTGACTTCCGGTGGAGAGGGACAGTTCCGCCAATTGATAATAGTAGCGGCCGCTGTTCGGCGGTTCGTCGATAAAAAGGTAGGACGCTCCCTCCGACGCAGAACCCTGCGCTAAAATCAGCGACGAATTGACCCGCTGTCCGAGTTGCGTTGAAGAGGTGCTGCGATAGATGTGAAAACCGGCGACGTCCGCCTCGCTTTCAGTCTCCCAGCGGATTTCCATTTTATAAGTCGACGAGTTAAAATCGGTGTCGAAAATCGTCAGCTTGACCAAGATGGGTTCCTGGCCGGCCGCAGTCACCGTAAAAAACAGCATCAGAAAAAGTCCTGTGAAAATAAAAGTCAATTGCGTTCGTTTCATCATATCACTGCTCCGGCTTTTGCACCGCATTGAACTGTGTCGACTGCTGATATCTAACAGCGGCCGTGATGCGAAATGGTATCTTGGATGCCGCTCGTTCATGCCCCTTCTGCAGCGCGTCGATTAAAGGCCGACCGTCAATGCGACGCGGTGCGCGTTGCCCAAATCGTGCGTCATGAAGGCATAGTCGAGACGAAGGCGGCGGAAGGTGATGCCGGCGCCGGCGCTTAGGTCGCCGCCGGCGCTGCCCGCTCTGACGGCCAGCAGCCGAAAGAGCTGCAGCTCGCCACCAAAATGGATGTCCGAGTTGGCCGCGTCTCCGATGTCGAAGGAGCCTGACAAAGACCTGCCTTCGAAACGTACAACCTGCTGTACGGAAAACAACAGCTCGGTGCGTAAACTCGGAATCGCTTTCGTCCATGCGGCACCCCATAACAGCCGCGGCGGCTTGGCGTCGCGGCGACCGGTGTCCCAATAGACATACGTTCCGGAAAGATCCTGGAGCACGGCCGCCGCCGTCCATGCGCCGGCACGCCACTGCATGCCGACGTCGACTCCGAAACCGAGCGCCGAGTTGTCGCCTACCCGTTGATGAAGCGTCTTGACCGTTGCTCCCAGCAACAAACCGTGGTCTTCAGCCCCGCCTAACGGTTTGGCAGCAGAAAGAAAGAGCGCTTCTTCCACGTCGTTTGCCATTCGATCGACAATCGGCCGACCGTTGAGATCGAGCCGAGAGGTGTACTTGATGTCGCTGACGCCGACGCGGAGATAAGAAAGCCCCAACGCGTACCTCGGCGAGGGTTTGACCAGATGAACGGCGTCGCTCTGCAGCAGCCCGGAAAAGTTGGAAGCGTGCATAAACGTCGCCTCGGGACGGGCGATGCGCATCATCCCCGCCGGGTTCCAATAAGAGGCCGAGCCGTCGTCGGCGACGGCGACAAAGGCGCCCCCCATGCCCAAAGCCCTTACGCCGATACCGGTGTCAAGAAACTCCGCGGCGTATTTGCCGGCCCACGCCTGCGCCGTTAGCGCTATTCCTATCAGCAAAACTTTTGTCTTCATGCGTTTTATCACTCCACGATTTCAATCGATCTCTTTTCGCCTTCCGCCCAAGGCAAATATCGAGCAACGGCGGCCGGCATCATCGCTCCTGCAATAGCGTTCGCGTCGGCAAAAAAAGGAATCCGCACAAGCTGACAACAGGCAGTCTTTTCGCTCATCGCAGCCATCCTTGGTTGAGCTGTTTGCAAGACCTTGCCGCCGGCGACGCCTCATTTCATAACCACCAGCCGTTCGATGACCTCGGCTTTTTCGTCGCCGTCCTTGGCCGATACTTTGTAGAAATAGACGCCGTTCGCCAAATCGTCGCCGTCGGCGTCGCGGCCGTCCCACGGCACCTCGTTGTAGCCCACCTGACAGTCGGCCCGCAGCACACGGATCAGTCGCCCGGCGACCGTATAAATTTTGATCTCTATGTCGGCCGCGCGATCGTTCTGCAGCACAAAGGTAAAACGCGTCTCCTCCTTCATGGGGTTGGGGAAATTGACGACGTCCGTCAACCGTAAAGAGGACTCTAACCTGAATCTCACGCTTTTTTCCGCCGCCGTCTCGCCGACGCTTTGAATCGACAGCACATGCTCGCCGTCCGGTAGTTTATCGGGGGTAACGCTCACCTCGATATGCGGTCTGCCCTCCGTTTGAGACAGGGTCATTCGGACTTCGTCCGGCGTCAGCTCCCGGCCGTCAAGACTTACCGTCAAAGCGGCGACGTCGGGCACGCCGCGCAGCGCCTTGACTTTGGCGGACAAAACCGCCGAGCGGGCGATAAAGTCGCCGTCCGCCAGCTCTTCGCCGAACTTTTTTCCGTCGGCATAGACCGTGATTTCGAGCGCCTGATCGACGCCGGTCGCCGCAGGTTTGAGGCGAACGCTCTGAACCTCGCCGCCCTTCCAGGGATACTTTGGCGTCAATCTCAGCGTGTCGGCGCCGACCACCGCCTTGAAGAGCACCGAGTCGCCCGGCGCTCCGCCGTCTTTCTGCGGCGTCGCCGGGTCGTCGGCGACCACATAGAGAGGTCCGAAGGCGCCCTTTTCAGCGGTCAACGCCGAAGCCATCACCCGGCCGTCGATGGTCGCCAACAATGAGGTACCGACCGGCGTGTCGCCGCGCCCGACCGCCATGACGCCCTGATAACCGGCGCTCGCCGCAATGGAGGAGGGCTGGTAGTGCAGCCTGGTCGCCGGATCGCCGAAAAGCGTGTAGAACATGACGTGATCGGGGTTGCTTTGGCCGTAAAGCGCGTTCATTTTGGCCAGACCGGCGTAAGTGAAAGCGCCGACAGCGGTCACATGCTCTTTGAACAGCACGCGATAGAGTTCGCGGCCCATAGCCAACACCGGACTAGCATAAGCTGAACCGGTACCGGAAAAAGCCCCTACGACTCCCCGCTGCCGCTCACGGAAAAATACCTCGGTGAGGCCTGAGTTTGACTCTTTAGGTTCGAGGAAATAGCCGTTGGCGCAGCTCAGGGTCAGGAGAAAGGGAGCTTTGTTATCATTTCGTAAGGTAGGCACGTCGGTTCGGTAAAAAATGTTTTCCTGAGCCCAGCTACTGACCGAGCCGTGGCCGTAATAGTTCAATACCAGCGTTCCGCTGTTGATGGCGTTCTTGATGGCCGTCTTGGTTCCCGTGCCGTAATCGCGGATATATACTCGGTTTTTGATAAAATAGTCCGGCACCAAATCCCGGATAAAGGCATCCGAGCTGTCTTCGAATGCGAAACTGGCTTCGGCATTGTCCGCAACAAAAGTGACCGTTCGGTTCCAGTCTCCTGCAGAAAAATCGGTCTCATAGTTGATGACCTTTTCGCACATCACCTGGGCCTGCTGCGGCGTGCGGGCGGCAAAGCGGCCGACGAAAAACTCGGGCAGCAGGTCGTCCCCGGCCACGGCGGCCATCCAGTTGTCCGACCCCGCTTCCCAGCTCGCCTCGTGCGACTCGAACAAGCGCGTGGGAACAAAATCGGACTGATCGCTGCCATTCGAAGACGGATTGAGTATCCGCGGATTCCAGGAAGCGTCGCCCAGCAGCACCACATAGGTCGGCAACGGCTGCGCCCACTTTTGATAGACGTACGTCAAGAAATTCTTGATCGCCCTCTCTTCGTAAAAGCCGTTGTTGAATTGATCATAAACGTCCTTTACCCGGATCACCTTGCTCGAAAGGCCCTGAGCCTCCCGATACTGCGCCAGCATGGCCGCTTGTTCGAGAAAATTCTCATGCGAGATGATCAGTAAATCGGCTCGGTTGGAGGTCGATCGTAAATCGGAAGCCGGGGCGTACAGGGTAAAGTTCGGTTTGATTTTGCCGGCCGAGGCGACGGCGACGTACTTTTTGCTCCCGTTTGCTGAATCCTGGAAATAGATATGTCCCGAAGAAAAGCTGTGGTTTGTAATTCTCTTGGGGTTGGCCGCGTCGATGACCTCGTAAATATCCACCGCCGACGTACTGAAGCCCTGAAGGTGGCATTGAAAGGCGCCGTTCGCAAAAGCCGTAAAAGCCAAACTGTCGTTGGCGGTTTTGTAATCCTTCCAGTACGTCAACTCGTAATAGTCATACATCTGATAGTCAGCACTGGCGCCGGTGTCATTCGGTCCAATAATGGAAATCATGTTGTCACCCAAGGCTCCGTCGACCAACAGGCTTTGGTCGAACGGTTGGCTAGCCTGGAGCAGAACTTTCCCGTCCCACGTGCGATCGATGAGCGTCGTCCCGTTCAGCTTGACGATCACATGATGATCCGGATTGACAAAATCTGCAGCGTTGATGCCTTGTATGCGCACCGTCAGGCCGGCATCGCCGGCGGTGGTGTCGGAGACAAACGGCAGGTTCTTGGTTAAAACAACGCTGTCTGGATTAGAATCTTTGAGAAGAAGCCCGGTAGAAAACCATCGTTCATTGTCCGTGTGCCCGGGATAAGCAGCATACCGCCATAGATCGATTTCATAACGGTACGTCTCCTTCCCCCGCACCAGCACCGGTACGCCGCTGCCGGGCGTGCCGTCGGTGACCGCCATGCGCTTGCCGTTGACCGAGCCCACGGTGAGCCAATAGACATTGGTGGTGGTGTAATAGTTCTTGAAAGCCGTTCCATGGAATTCGATCACGTCACCGGAGTCGAACGAGCCGTCCTCTTCGCCGATGACGCGAATGGCGACTTCTTCGCCCTGGTTGAACAGCCTGAATTTGCGCGGATCGATGCCGCTGAGGTTCATACCGGCGCCGGCAAGATCACTTGGGGTAACATAATAAATGCCGGGTTTTTCCAGCGTCAGCTTGCACCACTGGCTGCCTTGGGTGAGAAAATAGTCGTCGGCGCCGGTCTTTCGCAGGGTTACACTGCGGTCGAGGCGAAAGCGCTTGCTTTCTTCATAGTTGAGCAGCGTGGTTTTGTAAAGCTCCTCGAACGGCGTCGAAGCGTTCTGCTCCGACCATTTGGAAAGGCCGCCGCCGGCCGGCGCATTAAAGTACACGGCGAACCGAAGCTTCTTTACATACTTGACGCGCCCCTGCACCGGGTTGTACTGCACGGGACAGATCTGCACCGGCACTATGCGCACATCGCGCATGATCGCCGGCGGTCCCAGCGTCACCGGAGACTCGGGGTAGAAGGTGTTTGTGCCGTAAATCCGCTGGTCGCGTTCGTAAACGTACTGGGGGAAAGCTTCGGCACGGCCCTCGTTCACGCTGCGAATCCCCTGTTCGATCTGCAGAGGCTCGGCAAGCGCCTCCGGCGGCATCTTCATCTTGGGGGCAGGAACGATGTCGCCCAAGGTCCGCGTTTCCACTTCCTGTTCCAAGATTTGAAGCGTTGGCTTGGCGTTTTCGGGAACGGCAATGTTGTAGGCCTGCAACGGCAACTGCGGCGCGCCCGGCTCGGCCGTGTGGGCATAGCCGGACATCATGACGATCTGGCCGCGCAGCTCGCTCATTTCCACCGGCCGGACCGTCAGCGGCGGCATCGTGATTTCGATGACGATTTTCTCAGCATCCTGAGTAACAACCTTCGGTTCATATGGCGAAACCACTGTATCTTTGGCCTGAACCGAGCCGCCCGCCGTTAAAAGGGCTGCGGCAAGTAAAAGGGTAGTCTTTTTCATAACTCCATCCGCTTTTTTAAGAGAGTAAACCTCGCTCTCCATTCACACAGCTCGAAAACAGTATCTCAAAGGCGTTCATTCCGACGTCGTTGCCGGCTGCGAAACCGCATCGCGCGACGTTGCCGTCAGCCGTGACCGCACCGCTTCGTCGCGGGCATGGGCCGTACGGCAAAAGACGGGGACCGGCTCGTCCAGCTTGCCCGTTTCCAAATAAGCGGCGGCGGCGCACCATTGACACAGATTGATGACCGCGCACCGTGCACACGAACGCAGGAAAACCGCATTGCTGCTGATCAAAGATTGAACTTTGGGAACCAAGCGCTGCAGCCCTTCGCGAATCGTGCCCCTGCGCAGGTCGTGCATGTATTCCGGATGGTGAAGTGTGGAGCAGAGGCGCATCATGCCGTCATAGCCCACCACAACGTTGCCGTTGCCGACGCCGCAATGAAACACACGGTCGTCAATCCGTTCCGCGAACTCGGGGCGGACGTGCTTTTCGCAAAAATCAGGAAGCGCCTTGGAACGCTCGGGATCCTGCAGCTCCAATTCTACCACCTCTTCCGGCGTCAGCCGCTCGGCACGGATTTGCTCATTGCGACCTGGGTCGCCGTCGAAGCGCAGATGCAGGTTGGGGTCGTAGCGAAAGAAATCTTTGGTGCGCTCGCGGCAGAACTCGGCGATGGCCGGCATCTCGTGAAAGTTGGAACGCAGCGCCATGGCTTTGAGCCGCACGGTCACCCCCGCCTCGTAAAGACGATCCAGGTTTCTACGGAAAGCGCCATAGGCGCCCTTGTGCCGGGTTACGCGCTCGTAGGTTTCCTCGCTGACGCCGTACACGGTCATTTCGATGTCGCGCGGGGGATAGCGGCGAAAAAGCTCAATATGCTCGTCGGTTATCGCCGTTCCGTTGGTAAAGACCGACAGCAGCAGTCCTTTGCGCTTGAGGGCAAGATAGATTTCGGCGAAATCGCGGCGCAGCAGCGGTTCGCCGCCGCTCAGCAGGCACCACACGGCGCCGAGCTCCACCGCCTCGTCCGCAATGCGGCTGATCTCAGCGGCCGTCAACTCGCGGGCGGCCGCCTCTTCGTCGAACACGGGCAGATTGATGTAGCAGTGACGGCAATTCAAATTGCAGCGCGCCGTCAGCTCCAGGTCAAAGCTGAAAAGCTTCCCGAAAGAATCATATTTTTTCCAAAGCCCAAAGTCGCGCAACGGCAACTCTCGACTCAAGCGCTCTGTGCTCAATAACCGACTCCAAGCTTGACCAGTGTTTTAAACGTCGCCAGCCGCAGCCGACGCGGTACCCTTGCCGTCGACAGGCGGGCGATCAGACGCCTCATGCAACAGGGCGCCGCCTTTATCGTGCGCCGTCCCCGTTCGACGCGCACCACCTTTGCCGCAATGTCCTGCGGCGAATAAAAGCCGTCGGGCACGACGCAAAAGTCGCCTTTGACCAGCAGCCCTTCGCCGCAACGCGCCACCACGCGGTGAACGATCAACCCTCCGCTTTCTGCTCCGCAAACGGCGACCACGTCGCCGAGCTCGATCTCGTTCGCTGCGGCCAACGTCAGCACGTCACCGTTGCAGATGAAGGGGTACATGCTAACGCCTCCGGCCTGCAGGCGGAAAAGTGCTCCCTTTTGCACCACCGCCCGAAGCAGCTCCACAAAGGCCTTCGAAGAGAGGTGCCGCTCTTCGAGGCGCCTGACGACCTGGAGTGAAGGCTCAAACGGCGACAAGAATGTTCCGAATCACCAGTTCGCGCACAAAGCTCACAATATCTTTTTCGATCTGCTCCGAGGGCGCGTCAAAGTCGCGCAGCAGCTCTTCCTTGATCTCCGCCAAAGTCTTGACGCCGTCCAACCGATCCCATATCGCCTTGCCCGATTCGTTCAGGCTGTAGAGTTCGTCTTCCATATCGCCGATTCCTTTGGCGATGGGAATAAGCAGAAACTCTCCCTCGATCTCCCGCGCCACCACGTCATCGGAGGGTTTATAAATATCCTGCAAGCTTATTTCTTGAGGCATTCGCCGTTCCTTTCGTTGTTGGAAAAGTCATTCTTGTTCGACTGTTGCGTGCCGGCAAATCGCCGTATCCGTTCTTCGCCGTCCTCCACCTGCCAGGCGTACTCGTCTTCCGCCAGCAATCCCAAATAGCGCGCCTGGGCATGAGCGACGCGACAGAGGTAATCCACCGGCTTATCGAGCTCGCCGTACTCCGACCAGCTTTTGCCCGGGCACTGCTCGCAAAACCCTTTGATGAAGCAACGGGCGCATTTTTCAAGGTATTCGGGATTCTCCGCCTGCCGTTCGCGCAGGCTTGGGAAGAAGCGGTCGAGTGCATCTTCCAATGAGCCTTTGCGCAGGTCATAAACGGTGTCCGGGTGCCGAAGCAGCATGCAGAGCTGAAAACGGCCGTAGGCGTCCACTGTGCCGCTGCGCGAGCCGGCGCCGCAGGTAAAGAGGCGGCTGCTCGGCGGCCCCATGAACTTGCCGCAGAACTCCCGCATGCCTTTCAGGTAGAGCTCGGGATACCGTGTCAACATGCCCATGGCCTCCTCAGGCGCCGGCCGCAGACGGCGGATGCGCTCGTTGGCGGCCTCGGAATCACGGCGACAGCGCAAGTCGAAAAACATCGAGTGCGACGGCGGATGATCGAGCGCCGGAACGGTTTTGGCGAACGCCTCAAAGGCCTCGAGGTCGCCCTTGTTCTGCGGCAAAAAGGCTCCCTTCACGATAAAAGGAATGTCGTACTCGCGCAAAAGCGCGATGCCGCGGAAGGCCGCCTCGAAGGTTCCTTTTACGCGCGTCACCGCCTCGTACGTCTCTCGGCTCATGCCGTACACCGTAACTTCCACCTCTTCGCCGGGAGGATACTTCTGCAGCAGCGCCGCCGTCTCACGGTCGAGCAGCGTGGCGTTGGTGAACAGCGTCACCTTCATGCCGAGACGCTTGGCGTACAGGTAGAGCTCGCGGAAATCGGAGCGCAGCAGAGGCTCACCTCCCGTATAGCGGACGCTCATGCATCCCAGCCGTGCCGCCTGATCGAGGATATCCTTCAACTCTGCGGTCGTCAGTTCGCGCCGACGCGCCGCCTGGTCGTTTTCCGGCAGATTGATGCAGCAGTGGACGCAGTTGTTGTTGCATCGCTCCGTCAGCTCGATGTCCAGATGCGTCAGCTTGCGCTTCAAGCGCCGCCAAAGGTCGGTCTCATGAACCTTGACCGTGCGCACATATGCAACCGTTGATTCCAAACCGTTTCCTTTACTCGCTGCGCTTCGTTTCCTTCACCAAAATAGCAAAGGGAAGTAAATTCACCAAGTGTTTTTTGGCCGCTGCGATCATCCCTCGTTTTCCCGCACGAGCTGATCCAACACCTGCAGCACCTGACCGGAAAGGTCAAAGTGAAGCACATAGGTCGGGATGCGGTCGACCATATCTTCCAGCAGTGAAAGCTGCTTTTCCCACCAGTCGCGCGTTTCCAGCGGCTTGATGAGGCAGCCGATCAGCCGCCGAATCGCCTCGGCCTTGCCGATCTCTTCGATTTTGTTCTCGCGGCTCTTTTTGAGAAACAACAGCGCAGCCGCCGGAGCGTCGGCCGGCGAAGTGATCGGAATCTCGCCGTGGCTCCAGTTTCCGTGGATGCGAAAGCCCTCCGGCCATTCGCGCACGATGATCCGCTCGTCGCACAGCACCTCGGCATGGGACTGGGTGAGCCGAATCATGGTCGATTTGCCGGCTTCGGAATGACCGATGAACACCAGGCCGCGGCCGCGGTACTTGATGCCGGAGGCGTGCAGAAAACAGGCGCGGCGCTCGGCCAGCACCCGCGAGAGCATGATCTGGTCCGTGGCCGTCATGGTCAGAGTCTGCAGCCCGCCGCGACGAAAGCTCTTTTCCTCGCGATGAAAGAATTGTCCGTGACTATGATCTCGATTGAACAAGATGACGGTGTACCAAGGCTCGGAGGGGGCGTCTTCGGAGTAGCTTTTATAAAGCCAGGAGCCGTTGCACTCATGGATTTCCCACGGCTGTTTCCGATAGCGCAGCTTGCCTTCGGGCAGATCCTCTTTTCTCGGCACCTTGAAGTAGTGGCGAATGGTGATGACGTCGCTGCCGGGCTTTTCCACTTGAAAAGGCTTGAACTTTTCGGCAAACGTATCCTCGGCAAAGGGCAGCTCGGATTCGACTTTGATGGTCAATCCTGCCAACTCGTAATAGCGCACGTGGTCAGCCTTCCAGTTTTCTTTATATTTCCGCGCTTCCTGCGCCACTTCGCACAGGTACTCGACCGGTGCCGAAAAGCGGCGGTGTTCCAAAAGGCCATAGACCGCGCACCAGCGGCAATCGTTGCGCGAACCGCACCCGCCGCAGTGGTTCACATACTCTGCATCGCTTTTAATCTTGTCCTTCAAAGAAGGAATGAAGAGCTCCCAGGCCTCCTTCACGCTCATCGTCCGCAGATCGGCCATCAGCGAAGGCTCGCGAATGAAGGAGCAAAACGTCATGCGCCCATAGGGATCGATGTAAAAGTCCCGACGCACCTCGATGCACGCTTCGAAGAGGTTGTCTTTGCGAACCACGCCGCAGGAAGGGGCATCGTCTTCGTCGTCCACTTTCGGGGGATCGAGTTCAACGGCAATGTGCGCCGGCAGCCGTTCGCTGCGGATTTCCTCGTTCTTCACCGGGTCGCCCGATGCCGAAAGATAGAGCCACGGCGCGCCGATGCGCCAATGCGGGCTAAGGCTTTCGGCCAGCGCAATCATTTCCTTGTACTCGTGATAGTTGGACTTCATGGGGATAATCTGAACCACGAAACCGGCGCCGGCCTCTTTTAAATAGCGAAAGCCGCGCATCGCCTGGTCGTAGGAACCGCTTACCCGCGATACGCGCTCGTAGGTTTCGCGCGTTGCGCCGTACAGAGCGATCATCTTGTTCCCTTTGCGCTCCGCCATCAGACGGGCGATTTTCGGCGTGATCAGCGTGCCGTTGGTGTTGATCGAATAAGCCCTGGCCTGCGCGGTGATAAAGTCAAAGAGCTCGTAGAAATCGGGCCGTAGCATCGGCTCGCCGCCGGAAATGCCCCACTCTCGACATCCGAGGGTTCGAGCTTGCCGGACGATGTCCATGATCTCATCGGTGGTCAGCTCCTCCCTCTTTGACGGGTCATCGGGAGCCAGACGCACCCAGCAGTGACGGCAGTTGTTGTTGCAGCGATAGGTAAAATCGATACTCGCCCGCAGCGGCAGGCGCGGCATAAAGTCCAGAGTGCGGAGTCGGGTGGTCATTGAGTACAGCGGTTCCTTTTGCGGATTTGACAAAGATTGAGCGATCTATGACCGTCGATAAAAAAGTCTTTTCCACAATTCTTGATGACGGGAAAGTCGATTTGATTCAGTTTTTTCGAACGCACATAGAGCAAACACTAATCGCGCGACGGCCTTTTCACACCCTTTTTACGATTCAATGCAGGATCGAGCGAAAATGTCCATCGTAAGAGTTACATTGCCGCTTTAAGCGCCTCTGTTGTCGCCGTGCGGCGTTTTGCAGGAAAATGATTATCCTCCCTCTGCCTTTATTTCCCTTTATCGACGATCATCACCGAGCAACGGAATTCTCAAACTGAGGTGATGCATGGGGTAGCGCAGTTGCCAAAAGGAGAAGGTGTAGTCGAGTCTTGAAAACCATGAGAAGCGGCAACCGGCGTTCAAACGGTGAGCATCGTATTCGAGCAACAGCTCGACCGGCTCCAACGGTGAAAATGCCAAGCCGCCGAACCAGCCGTTGAGCAATCGATCGTTGGCGGGAAGAAGCTCATTTCCATAGCCGATATGAAGTCCGACCGTCGCATGACTTGATAGTTGAAAGTGTTTCGAAGCGGCGATGTAGGAAGCGGCAAAATGTTGTGCCCTGACCGGCTCGAGGTCAAGAACATCGACGGCGAAAAAATCGTGCAGGCCGATCGCCAAAGCGGGAGTTGAGCTCGTCTCGTTCACCAGGCGTATTCTGATGGCTGCACTTCGGTCACCCACGCCGCCGGGAAAATGATCCGGCCGGACGATGGCAAAGGTTGCTTCTAAAAAAGAAAAATAGCCCAAATCGACGAAAAAGACGGTCCGATCGTACGGCCGATAGTTGCGGGCGTAAAGTTTCGGTATACGGCATACGCCGAAGCGAAGGTCTCCTTCCCCTGCGGTCTGAGCGGTCGGCACCAGTAAAAGACCGCTGTAACCCAACACGGTGCTGCTGCTGTTGACGGCAGCCTGCACGGATAACGTCAGAGTTAAAAATGTGAAAACAGCCGCCCGAAATGCCACCGCACCCTCCGGTAGAGTTAAAAAAAGGGGTAATTTGAACTTCAAATTACCCCTCTTGCAAAGCCTAAGCGTTGTTACGGTCCGGCGACAAAGCCCTGCAGATGGCCTTGGTCGTGCGTGCACGGCGGCGTTCGGAAATGGGAAATGGTCGCATAGTGAAGCTCTCCGTCCACAACGGCTTCAGCCCTTGAAACCGTATGCTGGCCGTAGACCATACCGCTCACTTTCGTCCACGCCATTCCAAAGTCATCGGTGATCGCCTCCACCGGCTCCACTTTGCCTGGGCCGCGCACGATAAAGAACTTGACCTTTACCCCTGCGATCGGCGTGTAATCCGGGCGGATAAAGTAAGCCCAAACGATCGTCCAGTCGCGGCCGCGCTCGATCACGTCTTCATCCGCAGAGTGGATCAGGCGAACCGCCGGGATGGTCACAGGCGTCGAAGCCGTGACGGTAAAGCCGGGACGCGGGCCGCCGTCCAGGAGGTCGATGCCGGCGTCGTACTTGCGGTTGCGGTTCACGTCCACGATGACGTCCCACTCTCCAGGCCACAGGCGCAGCGGATGGTAGTAGCCCGGTTTGTTCTCTCCACGCAGGCGGAACAGCGTAACGGCACCCGAACGGGGGTTGATCTGCACGTAAGCGGGCATCTGCATCGTTCCGGAGGTGGGGACCGTTACCAACTGATCACCGGTGTTCCAAACGGGACGGTGAGGCATCACATAGACCGGTACCCAGTGGGTGTAATTGGCCATCCACGTCAGCAAGTCGCCCGAACGAACCGTCGGCTCTACTTTGGCAAAAAGCGGGTCCAAATCGCTGAAGGTGTTCACATGATCGCCCAGATCATCGCAGGCAATGTCGACAATGATGTCGCCAGCACCGGCAGGATTTTGCACCACCAAACCGGCGACAAGAGGATCGGACACCACGTCGCCGACATTGAAAACGCCGAAAGGTCTGGTGTCGACGATCAAGTCATAGCTGCCGGTCATCGAAGCGGCAGGCCATACCAGGGTGGGAGCAATCTGGCCGTTGCCTGCAGGGGTCACGACCTCGAAACCGCCGCTCACATCGTTGAGCATATCGCCTTCATGCCAACCCCATTTGTCGTTGACCACGTAGAGACGCACGGTATCGGCAGCCACATGATAACCGGCGGCATAGATGTCTTCGCCCACCAACGCGGCCTGCCCTTTAAAGTTGCCGGCGCCATCTACCGCATGAACCTGCGGATCCGGCGAAACCTCATCGACGATGTCAAAGCACTCGCTGATAAAGGTCCACGGATCATGCTTGGGCGGCTGAGTGATGTGCAGACAGTAGGTTCCTGCATGGTTGACTTTGTTGCCTTCGGCGTCGTATCCGACATGCTGCCACACCGGAAGGTTTTCGATCTTGCCCTCACGATCCGTCACCACGACCACCCGTTTAATGGTCTCGCGGCACACAGGGCATCCCACGACGACCTCGATGTGAGTCTCCTCCAGCGGGATCAATCCCTTAATAGTGACATAGATCGTCTCCATGTTGTAAAAGGTTGTTTTGTGCAGGCCGTTGGCGTTGTACAGAGACGTCAATTCTGCGGCGCTGAAATTGTTGACCCCCATTGGATCGCCCGTTTCACGCGTGCTGCACGTCACCAGCAGCAGCACTGCAGCAGCCAACATCACTCCGGCCCACATTCGCCGGTACGGTTTTGATACTTTCATGGGCTCCTCCCACTTTTTTAAATTGGATGCTTTCAAATTCCCCGAGGCTGCCGTTTCCATTGGTTTATTGCTGTTTAATGATTTCATCCACCAAAGTCTTTATTCGTTCTCTGCCTTTTTCATTCTCTTCTTCTTCTCGCAGACGATAGGCTTTTTTGAACAAGAACTGATTATTTCTCAAATAATTTGGATTCAGGTTCCCAAACAGAGCGCTTATCCTGCCGCCTGTGTTTACCGCAATACCCGTTTGAATCGGCTCGTGCTGAGTATAGACGACATTTGTTGCCCGGTAACCGTATTCATAATACTTTGGTAATACGACGCGGAAAACAGACGGCCTCGGCTGCTTATTCCGCGAAAGAACAAGGCGCACAAAGATGCCGCCGAACTTGTCGAGCTGTGTGGAGCCGGCAAAAGCGCCGATACCCGTTTCCCGAAAATCGCGCGATATTTCAAAGAGCCAACCCGAATCTTTCATGACATAGCGGTTATAGCTGCAGACTACCTTCATATTGAGCGGGTCGATGTACGCAACGGCATAGGCTTGGCTCGTGGTCAGGTTCAGACGCGAATAGTGCCACACCTTTTGATAGTACAATAAAAATCCCGTATACTCGACGCGATAGCCGATCGCCGCGCTGCGTCCCCAGAGCCATTTAAGCACTTCACCACCATATCCCCAACGATTGGGTTGAAAGGCGCCGACCGTCGCTGCTGCCCAGGTGTCCGCCGGCAGACTCACCGCCTGCGTAAACGCCGCGCCGGTGATCTGCGCATAATTCTTGAACCGGTAGGACTGATAATTGACGTCATTGTACAGCGGCACGGAACCTTGAACAAAGACCGCTGTGCCGCGCCATAACGATGTGGAAAGCCTCGGCGACGCCTGCAGAAAGAGCTTGAAACGATCGTCATAGTTGCCGAGGTACACGGAAAATCCGGGGATGAGCGTTAGATCGAACCGGCCCCAGGTGCTCTCACGGACAGGGTCGCCAAAGAACGGCGGACGTAGGCTCGCTTTACGCAACTCGATCCAATCCTCAGGGGGCTCGCCGATCTCATCGAGCATCCATTGCTTGTACAAAGACAGCCGAACGACCAGGTTGCACGTCGCCATTCCGCGGCACAAGGGAACCAGGACGATCTGTCCGGAATCGGCCAAAAAAAGGCTGCATTCGGCCAGCACGACCGCCGCAGCATAAAGGTCGTCGCGAAAAACGCGGTTCTCATAAAAGACGACCGGCATCCCTTTTTCGTCGGCACGGAGGCTCAAATTTTCGAACCCATGCGCCGCCAAACGATTTAGTACATGCTCACTGTTTTCAAAGAACAACCCTTCGCCCCGGACGGAAGAAAATAAAAGTAAACAAATCAAAATGCAACAAATATATTTCACACTCGTTTCCGTTTCGTCCGAAAATAAACGCTCATTTTTACATACTGCCATGATGTCCTTGTGCAGAAAAATATTCTTTAACCCGTCGATTAAGCGCTGGAACTCAATGACTGCGCGCCCTTTTGATGAGGATATTGACAATAGCCCGGAAGAAGTAGGCCATGTCTGTGCGCAGCGGCGATTTCAAATAGGCCGTCAAATAGCGCCGCTCGGAATCGATGATCTCTTCAAAGTTCTTGGGCATGTCGGCATAATAGGGCGGGATGATTCCCGGCTTGACAGCCAATCGCAGCTTTTGCAGATCGGGCGGATAAAGGCTGAAATAGTGCTCGCTGATCGCCCGCACGCCGAACAAGCGCAGGTCGCCGCGAAAATAGTTGATGAACTGCGGCAGCTCGTCGATCCAATACCGTCTCAGGACCTTTCCCCATTTCGTCAGACGAAAGTCGTCTTTGAACTTGCCGCTCTCATCCAGTGACTGCGTCTCATGGACGTAATCTTGGAGAAATTCGGCATAGGGATGCATGGTCCGCAATTTATAAAGCCGAAAGATTCGCCCTTTGTAACCGACGCGACGAAGGGCGATCAACGGGCCGTAGGACGGGTTGCTTTCGAACGACGGAGCTTCCGCTTTCCGCACCAAAAACCAATGGCTGTCGCCGATATGAACGAAATCAATCATGCGAAAGCCGCAGAACTTGAGCCTGCCCATGATCTCGGCCCGCGTCATCACCTTCAACCTGCCCCCGTTAACGAACTCGTAAATCGAGTGCAGGAAGGGCAGTTTGGGACACATTCGGTGCCAGAAGAAATGCAGGACATACAAAGCCGTGGCGATCGACTGCGGGTACTTTTCTTCCAATCGCTCACGGTAGTTCTCGAGCCGCTCCTTTCTCACAAGAAAATAGCCGCCGCGCTTCAGCTTGCTGTGCACCTGCAAAAAGTATTCGTTCGGACGGCGAATTTCGCTGATCATCTGCAGGTTGACGAACAACCTCAAGGACTGCGGTGCTACCCTCTGAACGCTTTGCTCCGAATGCATGTAGGTAATTCTCATCAACGAGTAATCAAAGCTGTTCAGATCGATTCGGCTGTGAAGGAATTCAAACACGTCGGGCCAATCGGCGAGCGCCTGCTTTTTCAGCACCTCGCCGGCAGGAATGGACACCGGCACATCGACGGGATCGACAGGCAGTTCACGCTGCCGCAGGAATTCTTCTACGTCGGCCGCCGTCTCGATGTCGGCGGGTTGCGAATGCACCTGCCCGCGAATGAGGCGACGCAGCACCAGCAGCGCCTCGAGTAACAGCAACACCAAAAGCGAGCCGAAAACCAACGTCCTCGAATAACGGAAAAGGCGCATCACATAGACCGTCACCGACATCAGCGCCGCCGCGATCAGGCCGGCCTTCAAAAAGGGGGCATATTCATAGGCAAAATTCTGCTCTTCGGCAGGCCGGAATTTGTCGGTAAACATTGCCGTCAGTAACCACACCGCGCTTAGGATCAAAAAGACTTCGAGCGCCTTTTGATCGAAGCGTAGACTGTTGTATTTCAGCAAATATACCAGGCAAAAGGATACAACCAGAGCAAAGAGATCCGCGACGGCAAACGTAAGAACCGCGCGCGGGACTTGAGGCTTCTCGACCACCGACATCGCTTCTCTTCGGCTGACGAGCTGGTCGATGATCACCAGAACCGTCAAAAAGGCCGCATAGATCATAAAACCCCCCGCAATATAGTATCCGGAAAAACCGGTGACCCCCAACAGCACCAACACCACGGCCACCAAATAAAGGGTGTACAATACGTTCTTGAACGCAAAAAAAAGCCGTTGCGTCAGTTTGCCGACAAAGAGGCGGTTGTTTTTCCTCTCCCAAAAGCTCACCGCCGCCCAGGCAAGGTTGACGAGCAAAGTCAATTTGAGGTTATACCGCGTCGGCGCGAAAGGCGGATACAACCGCGCAAGCAACAACGCGGCATTGAGGGCCGTCCAATCGAGCAACAGCAGTCGGCTTTTTCTTATCTTCGACATTGGCTAAAGCTTTTTATCACCGCGAGCTTCCGCCGTCGTCTGACGGAACCTCGCAATCAAATCCATTTAGCTTTACAAGGGACCCCTTCCACCCTTTCAGGAATCGCACGCCCCCGCTCGTCGCGTGTCGGGGGAGCATTATGCACCATTTGCCTCACGACCGACGAATCACCCGCAGAAGCCTCTTCGGCAAAAGAGTCGAACGGTGGTGCATGTCCGTCTTGGTCGGTTGCAGGCGAAAGAAAAAATACCTTAGCCGCTCGCGTCCGCGGCGAGCGCTCAGGTCCCAGAAAAAGCGACTCCACGCATCGGGTCGTTGCAGCGGTTGATGCCGTTGACGCCAAAAATCGAGTGTTCTTTCAGCAAGCCGCCGCGCGCGCCGATCTGGGTCGTCCAGTGCGATCGGCGCCTCTACGCCGAGCAGCCGCTCAGCCGTCAGCGCACCCGCCGTCAGCATGGATTCCGCCCCCACGCGCTCGAGCAGATGATATGCTTCCCGCCACGCGTCGGCCGAAAAGCGTCTCATTGCCGCCGCCCAGTCGATCAAAGAGCGCAGCTCGCACCACATGCACTTGGCGCCGTGAACGGCGAGCAAATAAAGGGTCATCGTATCATCGAACGTCCTGACCATTCGGCCTTCGAACTCCACAGTCATTGTACGTCGAAAAAGCTCTTCCTCGGAAAAGGGCGCCGGACAGTAGCCGTTTGCGATGTCCCACTGCACGTCGAGCATGCTTTTATTCTTATGGTGAACCAGTTCCACGCTGTAAAGCCGATCGAGCAGCCGTTCGTCATGAAAAATCGGAGCGGCCGGCTGATAGCCTTCGGCCGCCAACGTCTCGATCACTCTCCTGCGATCGCGGCGCCGAATCATCAGATCGATATCGACGGCCTGCCGACTCAAAGGATCGCCGTAAAGCTGCTGCGACAGCACCACGCCCTTGAACGCCGCCGCTTCCAGTCCTTCCCGTTCCAGTGCCGCCGTCACGGCCTGCAGCTCATGCACCAGCCGCACTGTCTTTGCTGCTGTCGAAAAATAGGCCTGCCGGTAAAGCGGTTCATCGATCCCTGCGCGACGAGCCGCGGCATAAAGCATCGGCACGACTGCGAAAGCGTTTGCCCACGTCGTCAACCGCTGCGGCTCTTCCTTCGGCCATTCGTCGGCTGCCGCCGTGCTGAAAAAAACGCGGGCCGCGCGCAACAGAGCGCCGGTCGACCGCGGCAAATCCTCCGTCGCCATCATCGCCGGCTTGGGCCTCACATGACTTTTCGACTTTTCGACCGTCGGTTCAGCCGCAGCGGCCGGCGTCGAACTCGTTCGCCCCGATTCCCTCATGCTTTCGTTGCGCCCCCTTGCGGCTTGCTTCTGCCCTGATTGCCTTTTAGAACGACTTCTACAGCAAAAAAATCTGGTTCCGGCGGCACGCTTCGACCATCTCCTGCGGCCACACCGACGCCTGTATCTCGCCGATATGGGCTTTGCGCAGATAGAACATGCAGAGTCGCGACTGGCCGATGCCGCCGCCGATCGACGGCGGCAGCTCGCCGTTCAGCAGTCGACGATGAAAATAGAGCTCCTTGCGCTCGGGACAGCCGCGCAGTTCGAGCTGCTGCAGCAGACTGGTCGGATCCACACGAATACCCATCGACGACAGTTCGTAAGCGTCGTCCAGAACCGGATTGTAGACCAGAATGTCGCCGTTGAGGCCGCGACGACCGTCCTCGTCCGGTGTAATCCAATCGTCATAGTCCGGTGCCCGGCCGTCATGGTAGGGCGCGTAACGCAGCGGCCCGCCGATGCCGATGACAAACACCGCTCCGTGCTCGCGGCACACCCGCGCCTCGCGCTCCTTCGGCGTAAGCTCGGGGTACTGCTCTTCCAACTCCTCGGCATGAACAAAATGAATGTTCTCCGGCAGCACCGGCTTTAGTGCCGGGAACTCGTGGCACACATATTTTTCCGTTCGCCGAATCACGTCGTAGATCGTCCGCACCGTTTTCTTTAAAAAGCCGACGTTGCGGTCGTGCTCCGTTATCACCCGCTCCCAATCCCATTGATCCACATAGATCGAGTGCGTGTTGTCGAGGATTTCGTCGGGACGCACGGCGTTCATATCGGTATAAAGCCCTTCGTAGGGCCCGAAGCCCAAATCCGCCAGCATCAACCGCTTCCATTTCGCCAGCGACTGCACGATCTCGACGCGCCCGCCTTCGATCGCCTTTACGGGAAAGGCAACCGGTCGCTCGACGCCGTTGAGATCGTCGTTGATGCCCAACCCTCCTTCGACGAACAGCGGCGCCGTGGTGCGCACCAAATTGAGTTCAAAAGCCAAATTGGTCTGGAAAAAGTCCTTGATCAGCTTGATGGCCTTTTCCGTGTCCCTGACCGAAAGCAACGGCCGATAATTCGAAGGAATTTTGAGTTGATGGTTCATAGCACCTTTTCGTTTGGTTGAAGAATCCGATCCCATGGTTTGAAAAAAGCGGTCTGTGTAAAAAGCTACTCAAACGTCTTTTCCGGATTCGCCCTCCATTCGTCCGCGCTTGCCGGAAAGCGTTCAATGAACCAGGCCATAAAGGCGGAAACGTCGATCGCTTGCGACAAAAAGCGGCGATGGTTTTCCGCAAAACGAGCCCGAGGGTCCGCCGAAGAGGCCAGTTCCTCGATCTTGGCGCAAGCCTTCTCCGTAAAGCGGTCGAAGCGGTACAGCAGCCCGAACCTTTGCAGCTCCAGGCAATAGCCCATGCGCAGACTGTTGATCAATACGGCCGGAACGCCCAACACCGCCGCTTCGGCCGCCGTGGTGATGCCTTCGCCCGCATAAAGGTCGGCAAAAGCCAGCGCGTCGTGAAAAAGATCGGGCGATAGGGGAAAATGGAATTGTTGCAGCTCGGGTTCCAACGGCCTTTCGCTGACGATAAAGACGCGCATCCGCCGGTTCAAAATTTCCACCAATCGAAGCCGATCCTCCTTTTTCATCCGCGGCCGCCCAAGGTCATGAAACGCCTTCCAAGCGACGAAGCGAACGACGGCATAGCGCTCACTCGCCGCCAATCCCAGCTTTTGTCTGACCGAAGGGTCGGGACGAAAACGGCGCGGATGCAGGTAGGCGAGCTCATGGTTGCCCGGGTAACGGTAATGTCCGGGCCCCAAACGGCGGTAGTAGGCCCGGGGTGTAACCTTGGCCTGCACAAAGGGGAGCGTCACGGCATCGACGAGGCGACGGGGCTCGGTGTCGATAAAGGCGATATGCGGAATGCGGCGCCGGGCGCAGGCCCAACTGCCGTGCAGCGAGGCCGAGCTGACGACCAGTTGCGGCCGATGCCGCCTGAGCAATCGATCAAAGTCAAAGAGCAAACGCGGCAGCCGCAGCAGTTTACTGAAAAAGCCGCCGGTGTTGGCCGCCAGAACTTCGTACCGAAAGGAAAAAGCCCGCAGCAGAGGAAGCAGGACGTCCTTGTCGCGGGCGACGAACAGGCACCTCCACCCTTTTTTCGTCAACTCCTCGGCCCAATAGCGCGAATGATGCAGAACCGCGGGATGCCCGACGTCGATGAGGATCAGCGGCGGATGCTTCATTCGACAGCCGAGGGTCTCGTCGGCTCGACCGCTTTTGCGCTTGGGGAAGCGCCGTTCATCCCCATTGCCCACCGATTGAGGCCGAACTTGACGACGTTCTTGACGTTTTGCCAAACCAATTCCCGCAGCCACGGCAGCGGCCGATCCGTCCAGCGCTGCGGGTGAAAGGTCAGCATCATGCGATTCGGCAATCGACCCGCTTCCGCTGCAGCAATAATGTCAAAGGTCGTATGGAAACGATGGAACCTGCCAACCTCGGACTCGCGATCTTGAGTCTTCAGACCTTCGACCTTTGATCTTCTAACTTCAGACATGGCCTTGTCCCTGACATTGAACCGCTCGCCGTCCCACCTTCGACCTGTGTCCGTTAAATAAAGCACCTCGCCGAAATCGACATCAAAATAAGGCTCGCCGATGATGCCATAGTCGCGATAATCATAGCGCCGCCACAACAGTCGGCTGTCCCAGCGGCTCAACGGGCTGCCGTGCATGCAGATCGTCTTGATATCGGCAACCTCCCGCATCCTCGCCAAATTGCCCTCAAACCGCGTCAATGCCCGCGCCAACAATTCCTCAATCTCCCGCCCCTCACCTTCACCCTGCGACCTTTGACCTTTGACTTTCGACCTTCCGACCTCCCGACCTTTGATCTTTGCCTTTCGACCTTCGACTGCAACGTCTTCGTAATGATACCCGATCTCATGCCCCAACGCCGCAATCGAGCGGATGATCTCTTCGTCAAAGCTTTCGGGAGCGATGCGGAAATAGTAACTGCCGCGTATTTTACGCTCGGCCTGAAGCCGCGCAAAGGCCAACGCCCGCCGCGGCGCCCGATCGACGTCATGGCGCAGCACCACGGTGCGCGGCTTGGGAGAGCCCACGAATTCCTCGAATGACTGAAATGCATAGCCCGCGGCCGTCAAGGCATCCAGCAATTGCTGATAGGTTATTAGGGTGAAATCAAGCAACACTTTCACAAAAATAAATGCGTTAAGAAGTATGGTTTATTAAAGGCCCATCTCTTCAAGAACTTGTTTCAGCTTTTCCTTTACCTCCTGCTGAACGGCTTTTGATCGGCTTAGATCGACATCCCGACGATTTGACCGCTTAACAGCCTTGACCAATTCATCAGGGTCACGTGAGAAAGTCAGCCATCCGTCGCGGATCATTTTTTGATCGACCGCCAAGAGTTCTTTGCCGGCATAAAACGAAAAAGCCGGCACACCAAGGCACGCTGCTTCTCTGGCCAGCGTTCCGGCGCCGGTGAGCACGGCATCTGCATGATAACATATATCTAAGCCATCAAGCGCGTTTTCAGGGACAAAAACATTCCTAAATCCGATTGAATACTTTTTATCTTCTTCATATCGTGGAAGGTAAAGTACACTTACTCCTAAATTTTTAAATAATTCAAATAGTCGAGGAATTATTGAACTTTTTCTATCAACATAATTTGCTTGAACATTTTCAGGGCGTAGAACAACATAGCTTTTGAATGGTAAATTTGACATAAAATTGGGATTAGGATGATAATCAGCAATATATATATCTTCTTTGTAGCCGTTATATTGAAATAACTTATGTTTCTTAAATCCCTGACTCAAAATGACGTTTATTGGAACTGCTGTTGGCCAAAAAGCAAAATCTGAAAAATAAGCATACCGCCAATTGGGAGCTTTTTCATTATCATCAAATGTGATGGATAGTTTTCTCTTTAATTTTGCATAAAAAGATGATGAATCTCCACCTACAGATATTTTAACATCGAATTCAGGAACAGAAAAAGATAACTGATAAATTCTTTCAAAAACTCCCAAAACCTTTCTTACTTTATTTTGTCCTTTGTGTGAGCCAACAACTAAAAAAGGTTCTGAGATTTTTTTCTCAAACAAACTGATAGATTCTGCAAAATCACGTACTGTAAATATTGTATTGTGCTTTTCTTTTAGATACTTATAAATCGGTAGGAGAAAATTTACATGAGGGACATTTGTAATGTCAAACCAAATTATACTACTTTTTCTGCAAAGCATCGATTTCCTGCTTTATTTTATACATTTGACGATAAGTCATTTTTTCGTATAAAGGTAATGAAATAAGATTATCATGAACTTTAAAGTACTCAACACACTCGTTCAAGTTTCTACAATTATTAAAATCGGGATCCATATCAAATCTTTTCTGATAAAATACCATATATTTGTGTTCAAGATGTTTTGCTTCAATTTTTCGTTGCCATAAATAATTAATTAATTGTTCACAATGTATTGGGGTGATATAATAGAACTTTGTGAATGAAGGAACGAATTTCAAATCTTGCAGCAGGTCTTTATTATAATAGTTATCTAAAACTTTTATCATCTTTTGGGCTAACATCCTTCGCTTATTCCAATAAAAGACCAAATGCTTTATTTGAGCAGCAAATACTTTAAAAAATAAACAAGACGGTTTCCTTAAATAGGCAGAAAAATCAGATAACAAACGTTCTGTTCTATATGATGAAGAAATCTTTCTAAAGAACATCAGTTTATTATAAAGAATATCAAAAATTTTATTTGATCGCTTTGTTTCAAGAAATGAACGAATCAACCTAAAGATTACAACTTTTTTAGAAAACGAAGGCCATTGAGATTGTATCTGCTTTGCCTTTAGATATATATCTTTATTATCTGTCGCTAAAACTCCTCCCCCAATTCCATAACCAGTCTTTACTAATGAAAAGCAAGCTATGTCACCGAAACTACCAACACTTTTCCCTTTATAGAAAGCACCTAATGCCTGAGCACAATCTTCAATAATAAGCAAGTGATTTTCTTTTGCTAATTTAGTAATTTTATCCATATCATTAGGAATTCCACCAAGATGAATTACTTGAATAGCAAATGCTTGTTGAGTTAAATTTAATGCAACATCAGGATTCATATTTAAAGTTGAGGGATCAATATCACAAAAATTGATCTCTATTTTAGCTGCAATTAAGGGTTCTAATGCTAATTTGCAAGTCAAGGGAGATGTTATAACTGTACCATTTTTCTTCCCTATGCTTAAATAGGCCAAATAAAGAGATGATCTACATGAACTTGTTAAAAGAACATATTTCTTTCCTGTCAGCTCTTTAAAAAAATTTTTAACTTTGTTCTCAGCACCACGCTCTAATAATGCTTTAACAATTCTAATAAAACTAATATTAGGAGAGTAATATGGTATCATTGTCATCTTGACGCCAATTTTAATAACATCATACTCATCGCCCAAAACGGCTTGGGATCGTCTTTATCGCGCACGGCATCGATCAGGCCGTCGCCGCGCAGCGACTCGAGATAAGCCTTGAGCCCCAGTCTTCCGGTTATAACAGCCTGCAAAGAAAAGACGGTATCCGTCCAAAAGTTGCGCCAGCGCACGCCCAGCGGATAGCCCGCCGGATAGACCGAAGGCAGGCCGTTCACGTGATTGTAAACATACAAAGGAAAATTCACTCCGCAGGCCGTCGCCAGCCCTACCCACAACCAGGTGCGCGCGTTGATTTCGATCAGCTTGAACCGACCGTCGCGCGGGTCGCGCAGATACTCGATCTCGCACACGCCGTTGTAATCCAGCGCCCGCAGCAACGGCGCCGACTGATCGAGACAAGCCTGCTCATAAACGCTCTCGCAAAACGTAGCGGTGCCGAACTGTAACGGATGCTCGCGCAGCTTGGCGCCCATCCAAAAGGCCCGAATCTCGCCGTTCACACAAAACGCGGCAAAAGAAACGGTTTTGTTGGTACCGTCCGACGGAATCACCTCTTGCGTAAAGGTCTCCGACAAATCAAGTCGGCTTTGCAGACGCCTCATCGTCCGCCGCAGTTCCGTTTCATTATTGGACAATATCGCCTTTTTGCCCACCGTTTTGTAGAATGAGAGACCCCGCCGTCCTTTGGTAATCACCGGAAAGGTTAGCCCATTCGTCCCGCTGTCGACCTCCGCGAGAAAAGCAGTTCGAGGGATCGGTATATCGCACTTTTGCGCCAAGTTCAGCAGTTTGGCTTTGTCGTAGATCGACTCGAAGGTAGTCGGCGGCGGCGCCATCCATTTGAAAACGGTTTGCAAGCGCTCCCAATTACGCACCAGTGTGGCTACGCCGTGGTCGTTGGAGGGCAGAAGCAGCCACCCGTGCAGCCTCTCACGTTCGCCCAGCTCGAGCAGAAAATCAGCCAAGGCGTCGTCGTCATAGGCCGGACATTTAAAGAACCCGCGACAATACTTGGAATGGCGCGCAATGCAGTCGCCCCTATCCACCACGATGCCCGGAATGCCCGCCTTGGCCAAAATGCGCAGGTTGCTCAATCCCTGTACGTGGCCTTCGATGATGACCGCGCCGGGGTTACTAATACTCTGCACCTTCAGCCCTGATCAATTCTGTTTCAGCAAGAATCATCGGCGCTTGCCTTAAGCGTATAAAAGAAATTCAAAAAATGAATGACGATGGTTCTGATGGTAAAAGCAACCTCTTTGAAATTCATATTATCGAATCGTCCATTGTGCCGCTTTGCAGAAAGCGAAAAACAGCTTGCATCAATGCGCCGCAAAATGAACTATCCCGAATGTGTCGTTGCAAGTTAAATCTGTTGCTTGTATCTCTCTTTAAAAACTGAATCAACATACCGCGTGATCGCTTCTTCCAATGAGCTACTGACCGAGAGGTACGGCGCCAAGCGCTTGAATAACGCCTTGCGGGACTCGTCAATTCGACATCGGTCAAGGTCGATTTGCGGCAAATATACCTGCAAGTCTGCAAACGGATAGGCAAACAGATCGGGAAAAGCGGCATACTCGAGCAATCGGATGATCTGATACTTGATGGAAAAAGTAGTGATTGGGGAATCCCAAAAGTATTTATCCAGTCTGTTTTGCATATCTCAATAAATCATCAATAAACGATCGGGCAAATGCCAAGAAATCGGTTTCATCGATCTGCAAGGCAGTCAACACTTGTCCTTCCCAAAAAGAACCGCCGATGGCTAGAATCAGTTCCTCGTAGGAAGGCGGTATCATTTTCAGTTCCGCTTGAGCCATCAGGTTTTTAAGCGAGAACTCTTTTAACAAAAAATAGAGATCGAAAAAATCTTTGACGGTTTTACGTGAATATATCGCGGTGATTTTGTTGACTGCAATATTTTCTTTGGTATCAATATAAAAACGTTTAATGGGCACGCGCTCGCCGATGACCGGAAACGGCTCGTAAACAAACTCGACCTTGAGAGAAACGGCATCCTCTGTAATAAATGCGCGCTTGAAAGAAGGAGCGTTAACGGTTACGGAAAGCGGTAAGACGGCTTTGATGTGGGTGATAATTTTGGCAAAACTGCTTTCAAATTCTTCACGGCTCTTTAAATCGCCGCGAAAAAAGAAGTCCAAATCATCCGAATAGCGATGGTTCAAGTAAAAACGAGACAGACAGGTACCGCCGGTTAGATAAAAGCCCTCGTTGTCCACAAGCTCCAAAACCTTATCTTGGAGCGTATAGAGCACGCCCTCATAGTAAGCAATTTCTTTTTGTTCAAGACGGCGAATTAGCATCTGCGCTGTTCTACTTACGTTCATTTAAGCAACTGCTCAGGGCATTTTAGCATATAATGAGTACCTTTCAAGTATTATTCTGAACCTGTAAATCAACGTACCCCCCATGTTATTGATCAACCGAGTATTCGGTTGCGCCTTTCGAGGAAGCAACCCTACCTCAAACGTTGCTCGTTTCACAGAGCAACTGCGCCAACGCCAGCATCATCCACGCCTGCCCCCAGCGCATATAGGGAATGCGGTTGGTAAAGATACGATGTTTTTGATAGTAAAAGTAACCCTTTCGATCCTGCATATTTCGAATGGTCCACTCGGCAATGGTCTGTGCAAAGGGTAAATAGGTCGAATCATATCGCCGCAACCGCGCAAAGGTGATGATGCCCTGCGCCTGATGATGAATATCCGTCGGCCACTTCTTGGGCCATCGCCAGTAGGCACGGCCCTCGTCGCTAAACTGCTGATCACGATAAAAAGCCAAACCCTTGGCTATTGAATTTTCTATTTTTAAATTGGAATCACCTATAGTCTGAAGGTAGTTGTCTAAAGAGACCAGAACAAATCCTTGATGAAAATCCACTTGTTCTCGCTCGCGGCCGGTTTCCGGATCATAGCTGTAATTCCAACGGCCGTCTTCTTTTTGCCTGCTCAAGACAAACTCGACCGCGGAATGAGCGGCGTCCAACCATGCTTTCTCTCCGCCTAATATGTAACCTTTTGCCAGCGTCTCGGCGCCCAACAGACTTGCATTGTAACAGCACCCTTTGGACTGTTGTGTGTAGGCGATGGAAATGCCCTGCGGCAGATGCGTGACGGGGAGATCGTTTGCAATAAAGCGACAAGCACTGAGCACCGCCTGTTTTGCGCCATCGTGTTGAAAGGCGCAAGCATACTCGTAGATGCCGTCGGCCACAAAAGCGGTCGCCACCACTGAGGGTGTAAACGCCTTAAGGTTGCCTTCCGGATTGACCCAATCAAAGTTATAGCCCCAGGCATAGCCGCTGTAACCGGTCGAGTGATGATCGATCAGCCACTGATACAGCGAGTCGGCGACCTTTCGGTAACGCTCTTGAGGATCAATTTGATAAAGCATCGTAAATGCCTTGAGCATTAGGCCGATACCTTTGGGATTCCGGCCCTTGCGGATGCCCAACAGCGGTCGAATGTTGATGGGGTTGCGCTTTTGTATCTGCACCGCTACGGCGGGAAACCATTTCCCCAGTTGCTGCAATCCCAGCGGTGAGTTCAGCGTGTCATAGGGATCATAGCCGCTGAACTCCTGACGGATACAATACAGAACAAGATCGTTAAGAGCCTTACTGATTTTATCCATTGATTATTTCATTGTAATAATTTTCCAGGCGGGCGGCAACGACGCTTGAATAAAAATGAGACCTTGCATATCGGAAATTATATGAACCCATTTCTAAAGCCAGAGGCGGATGTTCGATCAAGAAAATCATCTTTTCAGCAAGATCTTGAGCATTCCTTTGCTCTATAAAAAGTCCCATTTTCCCATCGACAAAAAAATCTACCAAACCGCCGACAGGCGTAGTAATCACCGGCAGACCGAATGCCATGGCTTCAAGAACGGAATTGGGCATACCTTCTTGAAATGAAGGAAACAGGTATATATCGGCTGATGAAAATGCTTTTTTTTTCTCTTCGCCGGTCACAAAACCATGCAAAGTAATATTGGGATTGTTTCCGACCTCAGACCGGACCTTGATCAGTTCTTTTCCATCACCACAAATATTTAGCTGAACGTCCGGATACTTTTTTTGCACCAGATTGAAAGCTTCAATAGTTTCATAGATGCCTTTTTCTTTCTCTAATCGCGCCAAAAAGAGAAAAACTCTATTGTAGTGATCCCACCTCTCGACAAAACCTTTTTGATTATATTGATCAGCCACCTTTTCATCAACCACGGTGGTCTCGAGCGTTACTCGACAATTCGGTCGCATTTTTATCAAAGTATTCATCAACTCCTTTGACAATACAAGAACCCTATCGGCCTTGAGAAAAGAGTTTCTAAATTGTCGAGCAAAACGCCTTTCAATTTGAGCAACAACTTGATCATCGATACCTCTAAAAAAAACGATATAGGGCTTTTTGAACAATCGAGTAATAAAAATGAAAAAATAATCTCTTATTAATCCTGTCCACCCAAAGGAAGTGTTGAGGTGAACAAGAGAGTATTTTCCGATGATTAACTTGAAGGAAAAGCGTAGATAGTCGAACACCTGAACGAAAGGGTAAAACAAGCGACTAACTTTAGAATGCTGAGTCCTTACGCCTCTGATAAAGTAATCAACCGGCAGTGAAAAATGCGGGCGCAGTACCTGAAAGTAATGAGAAATCCCACCATAAGAGTCGAACGACGGCACAAGCACCAAAATACGACCTGCATCGTGGTTATGATTGATATTGGGCAATCGCCGCCTCAAGTCTTAAATCGAAAGACTCATTGCTGTTGAAATCGCCAGCTTCAAATACCCAGTGATTATTTAGGAAACGATATCTGCCGGGCGTGCCGTCGACGGCCAAGATATAATCCTGTACATGGCCAAAGATCGTTTGCAATTCATTGACTAAATAGCCGCCCCTCGAGTCTTCAAACAGATCGACCGCCATGCAAGTGAACGAATTGGTCTCGCACAATTCCTTTACAAAATTGAGCAAACTATGCGGCGGATCGACATAATCAATGCCTTTGCTGCCGCTCGCCTTATCGCCATGTTTTACTTTTTTATGAGCAAAGTACGAGTCGCCGATTCTGGCCGCACGCCATTCAAAGCCATGCGGAATATACTCCTGCAAAATGACGTAACCGCGTTGACCGTCGCCGTAAATCGCCAAGTACTCTTTCATGCGCGAGGCAAAATAGACCGGGCTGTTCAACGCCTTTTTCAGCCATTTTTGCGGCGTTCCTGTGACTCGGTTAGGGCCAAATCTTCTTTTGAGGCCCTTGTGCGAGAAAGCACGATTAATGTACTTTTCTGCTGATTGAACATTCCGCAAAATAGTAACACCTGAGCCGGACGCTCCGATCGAGCTTTTTCCAACCAAGGGGAATGACTGCCTATTAATAAAAGCCAGGGCCTCTTTACGGTTGTAGAACACATAGGTTTTTGGATGCGGGATATTTTTCGCACGCAAATAATAGCTCAGCAGCTTTTTATTTTCATAAATATAACATTCTTCGAAAGACGGATAGGTTTTGAGTCCAAGCACCTTGCAAATGATGTACAGCCGTTCGTCATACAGCGTCTTATATCGCTCGATTTTGCCCGGCGGCTTTAATAGAAAGAAATCAAAAGCTTCAGCGGTAATTTGCTCATACCAGTCGCTTTTGGTCAGATCAATCGTTTTGAAGGGTATATTCAGCTTTTCGCAGGCCTTTTCCCACTTTACGGCAGAATTGGCTTCCTCATTTTTGAGAATGCCGATCAATTTGGGTTTCATTGACCAAACTCCTCTAATATATACATCATCATGATAGGATTGGTAAAACGCAGCCAATAGGATTCTTTGGGAATATGCGGCCCCTTTTTCAAATCCATTTCCAGTTTATCTAATTCAAAGGTGCGCTTCAGCAAATCATAGTCTCGGCAGCGCGGCAGATTACGCTCAACGAATTCGACCATCCAGTTCGACAACGGAAAGTTTGGCGGATAAGGTGGTCGCATTTTACTTCGTACGGCCTTGATCAGCGCCGCCGCATATTTGTTGATCAACACTTCGGACGGCTTGTGATTACCCGAGTATTCGAACCGCAGCAGCGGCGGATAAACCTGTTTGAGAAAATTGGAGGCATAAACCGGATTTTCGACGCGCTGAAGATAGCTATTTCTTTTTCTTTCCTTGTTATCGAACGAAAACTGTGAGGCAAATACCGTCTCCAAGTATTCTATATTTAAAAACGGCGTATAAACCTGATCCATAACTGAACGATAAAGATTGACATCCTGCGCATCATGCAAAGAAGCCGTCAGATTGCTTAATGAAAAGAGTTTTCTTGAAATCACATCGCCGTTGAAAAACGGCTGCGTATCGAGAAAAGAATAGATGAGCGGCACATCAATGTTTTCCGAACACACCGCTTTACGACGACAGTAGTCGACGACAATCTCCTCCGTAAGCCCTGGTCGGTGCCAGTTTTCAAAAATAATCGCCGGCACGATATAGTCATCTTCGCTCACGCCCTTGATAAACTCGCCGCCCAATGTGCCCAAGAACATCACCTCGGCAAAGCGCCGTTCCCGTTCCACAGCCAGCAGTCGATGCACACGATGAATGGACGCCAAGCCTCCGCCCAAGCGAATGATCTTTCGGGCGTACTCTTCAAACAGGGACGACGTTATTTGAATATCGTGAATCTCATGCTCAAGTCCCAAGCCGTCGGCAATTGCTCTGGCTTTGACGCAATCCGCAGATAAGCGATTGCCGTAGGTGTAAAGATGCGGCTTGATCCCCAATTTCAGAAAAATCGACAAAAGGTTGCGCGTATCGGCCCCGCCGGTCAGTGAAAGGCTGATGCGCTTTTGCGGCTGTTCAGCGATATTTCGTTCAACAACGGCAATGAGTTTGTCGGAAATCTCGCGAATTGACACCTTACGCTTTTCCTGTTGCAGCAACTTTCCGGCATCCCAGTAGGTAGAAAACGATAGTCTGCCGTTTTTAAACTCGATCATCTCGCCGGGTTTATTATAGTAAATGTCCTGAAAAGCGGTCAATCCGCCGATGAAATGGTAGGTCAGCGCATACACCGCCATGTTTTCCGCCGACGGCTTGGCGCCGACTTGCTGAACAACGGCTTTGAGATCGTTGGAAATGATGAATTCATCACCGCGGAGCCAGTAAAAGAATTTTCTTATGGCGAAAGGATCACTATATATAGTGAACGACTCGGCATCGAGTCGAATCAAGTTACCACTCAAAACGTTGCTTGAGCTATTGTGTTTGATATGATGAGTTTGTTTACAATATTGATGTAAGATTTTATCTTTTTGCCCACTAGGACTGACTTTATGCTCGGCATTTCGAATGATGTACCATTCCTGCTTGGCCGAATTCTCTATTATTTCAGTATTGTCACAATAAAACCGGTAGTACATATTATCTTCAACAGTGATGAAATTTTCAATAGTTGTATATCGATAATTAGTTAAAAGCCAACGCATTAAAACTGTTCCAAAAAGGTCGACAATTTTTTTGCCTGTATTCTAGAATTGAAAACCGTTTCAGCAATAATTCTGCCGTTAGCTCCGATCCTACATGCATGATCATAGTTTTCGAGCGCCCATCGTAATTTGTTGGCAAAATCATCAACATTGCCGGGTTCGCAAAGAAGGGCATTTTGGCCATGATGAAGGTACAAGGGGATTTCACCAGTTCTGGTGACTACTACTGGTCGTCCCGTTGCCAGATATTCGCCCAATTTTGTGGGAAACCCTCCCTGCGCCTGAATACTGTCAGGGCGAGCCAATGCCAAAATTTTTGCATTCATTAAATAATGAGGCACCTGATCCTTATCTATTCGCCCCGTAAAAATAATTCGGTTGATTACTTTGCGCGGAAATTTTTGCACAATAGTCTGAAGTGATTGATAATGTTGTTTTTGCGAGGTATCGCCAATTATAACCAACCGAATTTCTTTATCATGCGCCGCAACTTTGTTATAGGCGTTCAGCAAAACGTCCAAGCCGTCCTTTTGCGAAGAGAGGCTTCCTGCATAAGCAATATATTCAAAATCAAATTGCTTCGTGGGAGCTATATTGAATCTTGACAAATCGACTGACATGGGAATTAATGTTGTCGGCACATCGTCTCTCTTGAGCTTACAAAAATATTGTTCTAATGCAGTTGTCATCAAGATAAAGCCGTCAAAAAGCTTGAATATCCATTTTTCTAAAACAAGCCGATAAATCTTTGTCGAAAAAGACGGTTCCATGATCGGACGCGGGTATTCGCTTCGCATCAAGATTAATTTAAAGCCTACGATAGCCGCAATCAATTTCAAATAGACAATATAATGTGCTCTGGTTAAATTTATAAGAAGGATATTTGAACCTGATGTGATCTTATGCCTATAAAGATAAAATGGCGCGACAAACCATCCCCAAAGGGCGGATAAAACTCGTACGATTTTCGGTTTGTTTGCGTTAACAAAGGCGGAGATATATTGAAAACTTACGCCATTGTGTTCTCCCTTTCTCTCAAATATTGGCACGCCGTCCTTTATCGTAGTCGGATACTTTGTAGAAGTTGAACAGAACACATGTACGTGCCATCCCATAGCTACTAAATTAGAAAATAGAGAATCCAAACGATTGGTCGCTGCCAAGCCGTTCGGATAAGGCGTGATACCGATAAAGACTAACTTTTTCTTGTACATGAGTGATCGTCAATCCGCAGTTTCAAGTATAAAGTACAACAGTTAGTAATGATATTCTTACCTTTATTAGTCCTCGGCCGAATGAAGGTAAGAATAATTGAAGCTGATACGCCTGAAAACGAAATATCATTATCGACCAATGAGCAGTGAGTGAAAACTAACATGCACTTGAAACCGATAGGACGCAGTCCGAAATGATCGAATTGATCCGCCTGGACAAATCCGCTGTCAGCTGTAGGATTAGAAGCCTAGGGTCTAATTGACCGTCGTTAAAAACATGATCACTTGCAGGCGCCTACGGGCCGGCATTCAGCCGCAAATCGCTTCCGCTTCAGCGACTACTTCGGGACGGACTCCCATGCAGAACTGCGGACGTTTACAGGTAGCAGGCCGCCTGTCTTTCAGTTACGAAACCATTTATCGATTCATCATCGACGATTAAAAGCCGGACAGCTAGTCATGCCGGCCTCACCGCCTTGGGAGGAAGAAACGCCGCGGACATATACTCAACCAAATCGGATTCGATGCTCGGCCCCCGTCGTTGACGAAATGATCTGCATAGGCGACCGGTAGATCGACGTCGTGATTGGCAAAAATCATCAGGGACTTCTGATCACCGCCTTTAGATTCAAAAGCAAGACCAGTCTTATCGGTCATGTCGTCCTAAGGGATGCAGCTCCGTTCACGGACGAAATAATTGTAACGCTCGCCTTTTACAGGTCAAATGTTTTTACTATTACCGGCGAGAACAGCAAAAAGAAACTCAGAACACGAGAAAAGCTCTCGGTCGCTTAACGCCAACTATTCTTTGCTCAACACTATCGCACTTGCGAACGCGAACTCAACAAAAACAAAAACGAGTGAATCAATATATTGATAAATAACAAATCAAAATTATTCAGAAAAAACTTAACAACCGGCAATGAATAACAATCAATTATCAAGTACGACCAAGCTCCTCCCTAATTTATTTGTTTCACTTGGAACTTGAACAAGTCTTCCTTTAATAATAAGCGCTGCCGGGATAATAAAGAATATCATAATCTGAACCAGTATATGACCCATGTTTTTTATCAGGCCCATTGATAAATATAAAATCATTACCAATAGATAATATAGTCTGTCTTCATCATTAAATATTTTTAGGTTACGCTTAATCTGGTATTTGATAATAAAAAACCAAGGTATAATGCCCACCAATCCAAACATTGAAAGCCTATCGAACCAATAATTGTGTCCCAGTGACTCCCCACCGCCGAATATGGGGCTAGCAAAAAACTGGTTAAGCAAATAAGGTATTCTTTGGGCTCTCCGATCAATATGCGTATCTTCTTCACCAATTCCTTCGCTAAGTGTTATGCTTAAATCAACCAATCTTTCTTTTAAAATTCTTCCTTCTACATATTTCGATATGAAGTAAATTGCATCTCCAAAAACGTGTTCAGGAATTACAATTACAATTGTGATGAGCAAAACTAAACGAATTAAGGTCGATTTAACCCTTCCTCTTGACCAATATGATAAACCTGTTCCAATAGCTGCAAAAAGGAATGCTGTTGTAAATTGGGCCTTAATGATACCAAAAAATGCCAGAATAATAATAAAGAGAAAGGCTATCTTTTGAAATGTTTTTAGTGAACTTTTTTTTAGAAAAGTTGTCAGAACAGGTATGCTAAATGCTAATCCATAGAAAAAGTCATAACCTGCAATGCCAATAGATCTGTAAAATCTGATTAATTCAAACTCATCTTTTCTTGCAAGCCCCCCCCCCAACTCTCTTGAAGCTAAGGGGAACTTTTGAAGGCCAATTATGCTGCTAATTAATGTTATGGTTATAAAAACAATAGAAGCCTTGAGCAAAAGAGCTAGTCCTTCAAAATCTTCAGTCAGTAGAAAGTATTGCAACATTATAAAAGCGAAAAATAGTGGACGCATTTCATTTAAAACATTTTCAAATACAATACTATAAAACCCAGCTATTATCATTAAAGTGTAGAATAGCATAAATAGGTATACTTGTAAAAGAGATTTAGATAATAAAAATCTCGGATAAAAGATAAACACAGAACACAGCCATGCAAGCAAGTAAAAGTTCATCATGGAAAAAGGAGGTAAAATATTTTCAAAAACAATGGGTAAAAAAAACTTACCCATCGTAAGAACTCCCAAAATGCGGTAAAATATTTTAACATAAGGCCTATTCACTCGTTAATCCTTATGCCTTTTAATGCGTTCCTTTCTTTATCTATCAAGTTTTTTCTTTTTTTTAGAAAAGGAGGGGATGCATATTTTTAATGTGGAATTCTTTATTTCATTATTAATATGCCGCATCTAAAAGACATGAGAGCAAGTCTTGTCTATCCATATTATTAACTTACAATCAATTCATTATGGTCAATAGTTCGTTATCCGCTTGTTTTATCATTCACATTGTTTCTCCAATTTTTTTGCCGGATTACCTACCCAAGTTTCTCCGGGCGGTACATCTCTGGTAACAACAGCACCGGTGCCTATGATAGCACCTTTGCCAATTTTCTGGTGACCGCGCAGACTGGCATTCGGCCCAATCCAGACATGATCCTCAATTAGCGTTGAGCCCGAGATGTTAACTTGCGCAGTAATAATAACGTTTCTACCAATAACTACATTATGTGCTATATGACATAGGTTATTAATTTTAGTGCCTTCGCCAATAACCGTATCTGATAAAGACCCTTTGTCTATGCAGGTGTTTGATCCTATTTCTACATAGTCATAAATGATAAGCCCGCCTAACTGAGGAAACTTTATCCAGCTTCCATTTGGTAATCGTTCAAAACCAAACCCTTCAAATCCCAGAACAGCTCCAGGTTTAACAACAACATGATCGCCGATCTCAACACCATCAGCGATGGCTACCCGGTTATGGATTATGGAATAATCTCCTATACTGCACTTTCCAATAGTCACATTGGCACCAATATATATATCCTTGCCAAGAATTGCATCAGGGTGAATCACAGCAGTGGGGTGTATGCCGGGATCGGGTCTTTTAATAAAGAAGGCATTCCCTATTTTCGCAATTGCTAATTTGGGGTTTTCAACAATGATCAAGACCTTGTTTTGTGCTTTTAACTGGTCATCATATCTGATTTCAGAATTTGTTAATATGGCTCTTGCTTTTGACTGAATGGCAATGCTTTGTTTATCATTCCTAAGCGGATTTATCCAGTCGAGGGTAAACTTGTCCACATTGTGTGGGTCACCTAAATGGTGTATTTCAATACCTTCCGGATTACCATAAACAGCAAGAATATCATTGCTTATAAATTCAATAATATCAGTTAATAAAACTTTTTTTAACATTGGTTTTTTTTACTGTCTCAGAATTAAAATGTTGCTAATACCCTATTTCAAAGGTCTAATTGTTCATTAATAAATTGGGAACTCTTTCGGATCGAACAGCAGTTGTTTGGGGATAGGAGTATTGTGGTAATAATGTTGAACCACAGCGCGCAAACATGCAAGTAGACGTTGAGCACTTTTCGCATTATCGAATTCCCTTTCCACAAAAGCTTTGGCTTTAGTAGCTAATTGGCCGGCGTATTCTGGGTCGTTCATCAGCTTCAGCATCTGTTTTGCCAGGGTTTCAATGTCGCCAATATCAGCAAGCAAAACGGTTTCTCCGTCTTTGTTCAGGTATGGGGTACCGCTTGTTTTATAAGTGACAAGAGGTAATTCCAGCAACATGGCCTCTATGATGGTGCCTGAAATTACATCAAGTTTTACTGGTAACAAAGCAAAACGGGCTTTTTTGATGTGCTGGTGCATATCGAAGTGTACCGGAATATAATCGTTGAATGTTACATTATCTTGCAAGCTAAGCGCTGCAATGCGCTTTAATATACTGCTTTTATAATTTTCTTCGCACCTGCCCACAACATTCAAGGTTACCTGAGAGTATTCTTTTTTTACCAATGCCAGTGCTTCAATAGCATCTTCTATTCCTTTTTTCTTTGTAACCTGTGAAGCAAAAAAAATAAAATCGTATTCTTTGGGCACCTCTTTTACTAAATAGGGTATTTGAATCGGGAAAAAGTGCTTAAAGGTAATAGCTTGTGGGTTGTTTTTCAGAATCAGGTCTCGATGCATGCGGCCACTACATCCAAAATATCTCTCTTTTTGGTGAATCTTTAATTCAACATTCCATCTGTGAAGGTCAATACTACCGCTTAGTTCTTTTCGCTTTGGGTTGGTATAAACTGTTTGTGCAGAAACAAACACCGGTATATTTTTAATGTCGAGTGCACTGATGGAATAATAGGGATTTTCGGTGCCAATCAGATTGATTACATCGGGCTGAATGTTTTTAATGAAACGCGCGATAAAAAACCGGTTTAACCGGTATTTTCTGTCTTTTCGGCCAATTAGTTTATTAATAAGCCTATCGGCAAATAGTGGTAATTCCGGTTTAAAAAAATGATAAAAAACACCATTCAATTCGAACTCCTGGGTAAACCTTTTTAAACCGGCATGGGGTGCAATAATGTGCAATTGCACATCTTTAAACTTCTCGAATTCTTTTATCAAGTTTGATACCCATGGGGCAAAGTCGTGATAAATTGTTGCATTATTTTTTCTAAATAATCTTTTTAATCGATTCCTTATATTAAAATTGCTTAAGGAAAGTTTACTCCTTATTTCTTGATCGGAAAAGTGGCAAATAAAAGCAACTTTGAGTTTGTTTCTCATAAAATTATAATTTTTCAAACAACAACATGAAGGCCTCTGCATATTCAACTCCAATTCGGCTGCCTCGGTAACGCGCTAAGGCACGAACGGAAGACAAGGCACGTGGTAGAGGTTCTTCCATTTGTTCGGTTGTAAAAATCTTCATTATCTCCAATTTCTTTTCCAAAAAGGGGGTAATGTCATTAAAAACATTGGGCACAAATGCATTGCCGGCAATAGCCGGCGTAAATTCAGTCTCGGATAAGGTTTCAAATAAAAGGATTTTTTCGATATATGGATACCTGAAGTTTTTAGTACACGAGTATACCGCTTCAAAGGCAACCCTGTGGTCAGAATGTACGTCTGCATGATGTTGAAAATAAAGTATGTTCGGTTCTACTTCCTTAATAAATACAGACACTTGCTGAATTAGTTCACCCATAGGATATCTGTCGAGCTCTGTAGTGAGGAAAACAAACTGCTTCCATTTTACAAAACCATATTCATAAGCAACCCTTTGAATGTAATCCTTTTGTTTTTCTACTATATTCGGGATATTGGTAATTCGCTGATTTGCCCTGGTCATGATAAGCCAGTAAATCTGATCACCCTTTGCCTTGTGTTTTAAAAGCGTGCCCCCTGCACCAAGGGTTTCATCATCCGGGTGAACGCCTATGATTAATACTTTTTTCATTTAATATCTGTATTTTAATAAGTAATTATTATACTTTTCCTTTTTATAAGGAAACTTTGCCCCCCATTGTTTAACAACTTCATCATAAACCGCTTGGTTGTGAATTTTTTTTCCAATATAAAAATGTTTAATAGTTTTTGAGAAATTCATTTTGAACTTTAATAAAGAATCATCAGGAGATGAGGATCGACCACCTCCTAAATGCAATAGCTTACAACCAGATTCTTTGCCAAATTTTACAACCTGATCGAGCAAGTAATTATTGACACAGTTTGCAGATTCATTAATTCTGCCGGAAAGATGGTAATGCAAGAACCCATTATATTTAAAGATGATGGCCGTACAGTGTAGTTGCCCAACATTATTCCTAATATTAAATAAATAGGTGTAATCAGCTAATAAATCAAAGGTATCATAAAAGAAAGCTTTATCAAATAGGTAATAGGGTTCGGCACCTACTACTCGCATAGTTCCAAGGTAAATATCAATAAATTTGTCTATGTACTCCTTTAGAGGTTTCCAAAGTATTTCACAGGTATATCCTAACTTTTCTGCCTTACGTATCATATTGCGATTTGTAGAGGAATATTCACTATTCCATATTTCATCATAACTCTTTTCCAAATCTAAGGCAACTGTGGACCTGTCAAATTGAACCTGCATGTGGTTTTGCGAAAACTCGTAATTATCTAACAGAGGGTGAAATCGTGTAAACTCTGCTATAATGTTATTTTCCAAGCAGTATTGAGAAAAAGATTTATAAAAAGCATTGATAAACTCATGATCTTTTGTATTGCTGATTACTCCGTTATAACCATAAGCTCCTTGAATATCGTAATATTGATCTTTTAAATCGTAACCTATTTTATTGACAGAACTTTTTAAAAACGGATAAATAGCACAATAATCATTTTTCTTATAAGAAAAGCAATGATAAGACGCATCTTCTAATCTTTCAAAAATTTGGTAATATAAAGGATCAAAATAAATATCAGTTAATAATTTAATCATTCTTTATAAACTATAATAATTCATTAACCAGTATGTCTCTAAAAAAAGCCATTAATTTCATTTCTTAGGATAGAAAATAATAAAACATTTTTAAATTCGCCATTTTTATATAAATCCTGACGAAGAACTCCATCCTGATTAAACCCTAAAGATTTTAATAACTTCACTGTTGCTGGATGTTCTTCAAGACAACGAGCGTAACACTTATTAATTGGATACTGATCAAAAAGGAATCTTAATAATAATTGCGACGCCCTTTTTCCATATCCTTTGCCCAAATATTGCCTTTCTCCAATTAAAGTACCTCCCCACTCTGCTTTAAGATTTCGCAAATCAATATTATTAATTTGTACATATCCAATAAGTTGATTATTCTCGGTTAAGCAAACTCCCAAATATATGTTTTGAGAATCATCAAAAATTTTATTCTCAATAGATTTTTTTTCTCTCTCTGAAGAAACATAAAAAAAATTACCGCATAGAAATTTATTAATCATCGGGTCATTTCGCCATTTATTGATTAAAATATAATCCTCTATTTCAAGAGCTCTTAAATATACTGACATATTTACCTCCTTAAAAGATTTTTCAATATTTTAATTTGATATTTCATTTCAAAAACCCCATATCTTTGATCAACAATTAGTGACATAGATTTAAATGCCATTTTTCTAGCAATGTTCGATCTTGAATTAAACTCATATATTGGCCAATGGATAGGTAAGAAAACGTTTTTTTCCATCATCTTCCTTCTTATAAAGTCTCTTCCATCAAGCAAAACTGGAACTGATAAAGGTATTACTTCTTCGTTATAATCAAAAATAAACGGAAATTCGATTTCATTCCCAATCTCATATATTATTCTCATGTTTTCTTTTCGTTGTCTCTTGATGACTTCCAAATTTAACTTTTTAAAAAGAAACTGTCCTATTTTCGATGCTTGAGTCACATCATATTCTCTGTCTATAATCGCTTCACCCTCGGCAAACAAATTTAGATATATGTTATCATCCTGCTGTTGCCACTTCAATATAGAACCTAACAATTTTAAAGGGTAAAAAGAATTTACAGGGATACCAACATATTCTTTTGAAAAAGCTGTTTTTGAGTGAACAAATGCTCCATCAGGTACAGGAAAATGTTTTCGTAGGCTGGTAAATGCATAATCTGCCAAACTTTTATTGTATGTCCAAAAGGATTGGGTTTGATCGCTTATTGTTATTATATCAGGTCTAGCTTGTTTGATAACTTCAATAATCTTGTTGTCATTGACAAAACCAAAGTAATTAACTGTTAATAATGACTCTCTACTTTTTATGTTTTCTAAATATTCTATAGGTAATAAAAAGTTATCATCCAGTTCATAAAACAAAACTTTAAAACATGCATAAGTGCATGCTTTTACTACTGAAGGGCATATATAATACGGTACATGAATAATTGCCGGATTTGTTTTAGCTATATTCCTTAAAATAGCCAACAATGCACTTCTTCCGCTTGAAAAGACAATTCCATCATTATATGAGAAATGTTCTGAGACTCCCTTAAGCAAAATCCAATCGATCTCAAATTCTCCGCCAATTTTTTTAGCTTGTTCTGCTTTCATATAATTCTCACACTACTTGGCAGATTTACTAGTCTTGCTTCTATCCATTTCGCATTTCTAAGGTCATCTCTCTGACACTCCCTAAACATTTCAAGTTCTGTTATTAATCGCCATGCAGGCCTGGTCATCACACCATTTTTATTGGTAAATTTAAGAAAAGTATCCCTAAGCTCTTTGTTGGGGAGCATAATACAATTAAGCCAGTAATTAGAAATCGAATTAATAGGTTCAGAAACGAATTGAATGGATTCATGAGTCGATGAATTGTTTAATTGTTGAAAAAACTGCTGATATGCTTTGGCAGTGCTTCGTTTTGTTTCAAGAAACCTAGGCAGTTGTTCCAGCTGTGCTAGGCCCAGGGCAGCGTTAATGTTAGGCATACGGTAGTTGTAACCAATTTGATCGTGGACAAACTCCCAGGGGTGAGGAACTTTAGCCTGTGTAGTAAGGTGTTTTGCCTTTTTGGCCAGTGCTTCATCCTTAAAAAGCAGCATACCTCCTCCCCCTGTAGTGATGATTTTATTTCCGTTAAAGCTGAGTACTCCGATTAAACCAAAAGTGCCTGTGTGCTGCCCTTTGTAAAAGCTACCAAGGCTCTCGGCGGCATCTTCCACAACTGGTATGTTGTATTGCCTACAAATTTCCACAATCTCATCAATCCGGCAAGGGTGGCCGAAGGTGTGCATAGGTACGCATGCGGTAATGCAGCGATGGGTTGATTTATTGAGTGGTTGATTGGTCTTTGGGTCTGGTTTTGTATTTTGTTCCAGCCATTCTCTCAGGCTTTTGGGAGAAAGGCCCATGGTGTCCATATCCACATCCAAAAACACCGGCTTTGCACCGCAATAGCTTATGGCGTTGGCTGTGGCTATAAATGTTAGCGGCTGGGTAATTACTTCGGTATTTGGTTCAACCCCCACCAATTTTAATGCTATATGCAAGGCGTTTGTGCCGTTTACACAAGCCACTGCTTTCGCTGCGCCAGTATATTCAGCTATTTTCTCTTCAAAAAGGTCAACAAACTTCCCAACGCTCGAAACAAAAGTGGTGTCAATGCACTCCTCAAGGTACTTTTTTTCATTGCCCGCAAACACTGGGGCATGAAGGGGAATATTACCTTGTGGACATAAATAAAGTTCTCTAATAAAAAATATTATTGTTTTAAATTTCCTTTCCATGTAAGAGGCACTACTTTACAAAAATGTTATTCTTTATCGTTTTTATTTTTCTAAACATTCTTTTTAAAATAGTTGTTTTGGTGTTTCTATGCTTAGTAAAAAGCAATAGGTTTAGTTTTTGATCAACTTCAACTGACGTGGGATGTTTTTTTACAAAGAAATCTTCATTAACCGGTCTAAAATGTGTATTATTTCTTCCTCTTGCATGTAATCCATAAACACCAATGTTAGAACATAGATTTACTACGGGCATGATTGCTAAATAATCATTTTTCATGTTGTAGTAGTAAAACATATAATCCCAGTTAACATTTCCCCTTCCTTTGTCTTTTAAACGCTGGAATAGTCGCAGATGATATTTATACTCTCTATTTGTAGGAAATATTTTCTTATTGACCACAGACATAGAAATTTCTTCATCTAAACGGTAATCTTTCCATGCTCTTTTCCATGTTGCCCAGCCCCATGATGTACCGTAGCGGGTAAAGAAATAATCGTACTCTGACTCAACCTTTAACAAAGGGTTTGTACCTGAAACTATTGAAATCCTTTTATTATCTTTATATCTTTCGAGCATTTCTTGTGCAAACCTAAAGAAAGAAAAAGGCGCGATGATGTCATCTTCCAACACAATGACATATTCTTCGTCTTCCAACGTCCATGTAACAGCGGAAGAGATGGTTACTTCAGCACCTAAATTACTCTCATTGAATTTGTAATGTGTTTCGCAATCCCAGTCAACTCTTTTGGTAATTTCTTTAACCTGTTCTACAAGTTGCGCTTCTCCATCTCTGTCAGGTCTTGCTCCATCAACAGCTACGTATAGTTTGGTTGGTTTTGCCTCGCGGATTCTTTGAAATACTTGTTTGGTAGTATCGGGGCGGTTGAAGCCAATTAGTAAAACAGGAGTTGTAATAGTTTTTTCCATTTTTGAAAATTCTATTTATTTGTTTTTAAAAAACGAACCAATAACGGACTTTAACCTTTCTTTTTCTTCAGCTTTTAATCCCCACTGCCAAAAACTCGTTGTCAGAAATGTAAAATAGCTGCCGGTAACCATGATAAGTCTTAGTAAGCCCTTTTCTGACTTAAGATGAATTGCAAGAGTCAGGCTTGTTGCCAAAATAATTGGGAAAGCAATTGAAAATACCCCGTTTGTTAAATAATTTTTCAGGTTTATGCCAGCAATCTTTTTCCCAAAATATAGTCGGGTTAAAAAAACAAAACATGTTAACAAAATTCCGATAACATAAATGGCAGGTGGTCCAAATCCTGCCTTAAAAGCAAAATAGGAAACAGGTACGCTTAGAACCGCAAGAAGAGTTTCTGTTACCTGAAATTCTCTTATTTTACCAACTGCTCTTATAGAATGGGTGATTTGAAAAGTAAACTTTTCTATAAGCATTGTTAATAAAAGCAATTGACAAAATATAACAGCATATTCTGGTACATTTTTCAGCCAAATATTCAACAAATAATTTGCCTCCAATATAACCGGCATTGCAAACGCTGCAAATAAAAAAACAGAAAACTTTGTACTTATTTCAGTAATACGCAACATTCTTTTCCTGTCGCCACCGCCTTCACTCTTTATCAATTGTGGGTTTATTGCTCTTGTCATACTTACTGATACCATATTTACATGGTTACTGGCTGTTTTTGAAATCCCTTCGGCGGCATTTAAGGAAACTCCAAAAAACATATTCAATAAGATTCCTCTTAACTGTGATACAGAGATGGCAGCCAATGAGCCAAACAAATTCCATCCTGTAAAGGTAAGTATTTCTTTAATTAAATATTTGTCGACATATTTTTTGAATTGTTTTTTACATTCGTCATAGTTTATTTTAGCATACCATTGTTTTATGATTCGGAGCAAAACCTGAACAGCCAGCATCAAAAACCCATAGAGTATTAAGAGGTTTGAATGACTGAATGTAAGACAGATGGCGACACCGAGTTTTAAAATATTTCCAAAAGTATCTACCAGCGCCAAAAACAGCATGTTTTCATGGGCGTTGATGACGGTATCGTAAGGTACTGAAATTACCGTTACGAATGTGGTGATTACCATAAAGTGAAATACAACTTTGGCTTCAAAAATTTTGTCGGGCGGTACGTTTAATAAATAATCAAACATAATCCATCCGCCAACTTCCATTAACACGATTACAATAGCGCCAATGATAGAATGTAGGTAAAGCGTAGTGTTAAATGTTTTCCTGATGGTTTCCTTATTGCCTGAACCAAGGCTATGTGCCATATATCGCATAGAGGTATTAGTCATGTTGGAATTAAGAATTCCCAGCATGCCAACAACACCCGCCACCAGCATATAAATGCCATAATTGGTTTGGCCCAGTGCGTTAAGTACGATTCGGGTGGTAAACAAGCCAATTACCATCCCAATAATCAATTGGGCATATAAAATGCCTGTATTAAATATTACTCGTTTTGCAGTTTTCATTACGCTTCAGGATTAAACTTTCTTTGATTCTGGATTAATTCTTAGCATCCAACGACTTTACTTTTTCTTCATGCAACAACCCATTTATAATACATCATAAGAGATAATCAATTATTAAAAATAAATTAGATCAGACTTGCTTTGCTATTAACAACCTAGCCGGAATATTTAGCATGGCTATAATCAGTCGATATTTTTTTAAATAATTACCGAAATGGCATACATTAAAATATACATCGAATCAATGCAAGCCGCTAAGCAATTAGTCTCTTTTATCTTGAACACTTGTTTTTAAAGAACCCTCTTTGTTTCTTGTCCAGCCATCAAATCAGTTGTGTGGCATATCAAATCGCTGTTCATCAGACATTATAAATAGCACTTTTATAACGGTTTTGCCGAGATGATTGCATAAACCAGTTGCAGGTTTCAACCAATCCTTCTTTCAGGGTAAATTTCGGTTCAAAAGCCGTTAATTTACGGATGAGACTGTTGTCGCCCCAAAGGCGGAAGACCTCGGAGGTTTGCGGCCTCAATCTTTGCTCATCAACTAAGGCTTCCGCATCACTTTTTAAAATGTCTTTAATCATTCCAAAAACAGCCTTCATTGGAACTTCATAGTTTGAGCATATGTTAATTTCCTTGCCGATCGATTCTTCACATTCAGCGAGTGCCAAGAAACCACGACAGGTGTCTGAGACATAATTAAGATCACGAGTCGGACACAGATCTCCAACCTTTATTTGTTTTTCTCCTGCTAATATTTGCGTAATAATCGTCGGGATAAACGCCCTTGCAGATTGACGCGGTCCATAGGTATTAAAGGGGCGTGCAATAGTCACCGGCAAATTGAACGCATGATAAAAACTCATGGCTATCATATCTGCGCCGATTTTACTGGCGCTGTAAGGCGACTGCGGCTGCTTGGGGTGCTTCTCATCGATCGGCACATACACGGCGGTTCCGTATACCTCCGAAGTTGAAGTATGAATGACCCGTATGTTGCCGTTCTCTTTTGCCGCTTGACAAATATTCAGCGTTCCTTTCACATTAGTGTCCACATAGCTATAGGGAGCAATATAAGAGTAAGGTATGGCGATCAACGCAGCCAAATGAAAGATAACATCAACGCCGCGCACCAAAGTCTTGCAGAAATGCGGATCCCTTACATCACCGGTTACGATTTCAAGATTCGGATGGGCGGGAATATCTTCCAACCATCCCCAATAATTGAAAGAATTATAATGCGAAAGAGCACGAACTCGATAGCCCTTCTGCAACAGCAATTCAGTCAAATGCGAGCCGATAAAACCATCCGCTCCCGTAATCAAGGCTTTTTTCATTTCATGCTGCCTGCGTCAAAGTAATCCTTGTAGATTTTTTGGGCTTTTTCATAGTCTGATATTTGTCCGATATCCAGCCAATACTCTTTGACTTCATATTTGGAAATTTTATGGTCCATTTTCAGCATTTTTTGGATCAGCATATCCATGCCATAGTATTGATTTTCCGGGATAATACTAAATATTTCAGGCTTCATCACATAGATGCCGGCAAGTATATTATGCTTTATGTCAGGTTTTTCTTGGATGCCGGTTACATAATCACCATCGAAAAAAACATTACCAAATGAAAAAGGCATGATATATTCCTTTATGGCAATTGTCAACCATGTGCTTTTTGAACAGGCAAAGTCGTACATAGCTTTGAAATCAAGTTGTGTCAGTATGTCGCCGTTCATTACGAGGAATGGTTCAAGCAATTCGTTCTTCAAAAGCGTCAATGGGCCTGCGGTACCTAATGGTTTTTGCTCCTTACTGATCTTGAGCTTGATTCCGTATCGTGAACCATCACCGAAAAAATTCTCCACATACTCTGATTTATAGTTAGTCGCAAGGAAAATTTCGTCAAAGCCATATTTTTTTAGTTGCTCGATCTGTATTTCAAGAACAGACTTTTCGCCTATTGGCAGTAAAGGCTTTGGAATGATTTCCGTAAAAGGGCGCAGCCTTGAGCCAAGTCCACCAGCCAGTATCACTGCTTTCATATCAATTCCTTGCAATATCTAAATGATCGGAAAAGACTAATTGTTGAGTTGTAAAATAGTATTGTCTGGTGTTCAGTAAAATGTTTTATATTTACAAGGTATTTTTTTAATTAATTAATAATAGATTATTTATTTATGTGATTCTATAATGGTTTTTGAGCTTCCATCGCAAGTGATTCGAATTTTCTTGTTTCAGTCTCTTTAATTAATCTAGAGTCTGTACCCTCCTTGCCATACTCAACACATTTAATATTAATAAATCCATGTAATTTCAATACACTAGTCAATAATTCTTCGTCCCATGCAGAATGATGTCCATAATTTTGAGTACTATGACTGATTGCTTCAATCCTATATTTAAAATCAAACAAATCATTATTACCATTGTAATATTCAACAATTTTTCTCATATCAGGAACGATGATTCTTAACCAACACCCTGGCTTTAGTATTCTAAATATTTCAGATAAAAATAAGTATGCTTGATTTGGGTATAAATGCTCAAGGGTGTGGCATGTATATATTCCATCAGCAACATTGTCAGCACAATTAAAGGGGTATCTAAAATCTGTCTCAACTTCCGGTTTTCTCATTTTTTTGTTGGTTTTCCAAAATTTTATTCTAATTCGGTAAAAATCAACATGCGTCCATCCATCTGTATAGTTATCTCCTGCACCAAGATCAATTAAAAATGGATACCTATATGGTAAAAACTCACTTTTTTTTCTAAGAAATTTTCGCCCAATCCAACTTTTGATTTCAAAAAGTAATTGCGTCTTTAAACTCGGTGCTGAAAAATCTGGATGAATTTCCGTCGCTTTCGAGTTCATATTTTTTCCTCGTTAGTTAAAATATTTATGCTTTCTCGATATAAATGTTCATAATAAAAATGAGAGAATTTTATATCTATGAATTATTTATACCCCACCATTTGTTGCTTAATCCCGCATTACCCAAGATCAGCTTGAGCACGCGCCATGAAGTATCGGCTATGGTATAGTCCTGCGGCAGATGGACAGTCCGCCGTTCTCCTTCAAACTCGCGCATCACCGCAGCAACCGCGTTCAGCACAATATCCGGCTCAAAACCGGTCAATACTATAGTGCCGGCGTCCTGCGCCTCCGGTCTTTCCATGGATTGGCGCAGAGACATCGCCGGAAAGGAAAGAATTGCCGACTCTTCGCTAATGGTACCGCTGTCAGAGAGCGTGCACTTGGCATGCAGCTCCAAATGCACATAGTCGAAAAAGCCGAAGGGCTTGAGGAAGCGAATTAACTCGTGTGTTTTCATCCCTAAGGCATTGAGTCGGTTACGCGTACGCGGGTGCGTGGAAACGATCACCGGCACTCGATAAGACTCTGCTAAGCGATTAAGAATCGCCAAAATTTGCATCAGATGTTGGCGGTTATCGACGTTCTCCTCGCGGTGGGTGCTGACCAAGAAATAGCCTTTATCCGTTAGCTCAAGCTGCTGCAAAATGGTCGAGGCTTCGATCTGTGCGCGATGTTCCTGCAAAACCTCATAGAGCGGCGAACCGGTCAAATAGATGCGTCGGTGCAGGAGTCCCTCGGCCAACAGGTGTCGACGCGCGTGTTCGGTATAGACCAAATTGAAATCGGCAATGTGATCGATCAATCGACGGTTGATTTCTTCGGGCACATTCAGATCAAAACTTCGGTTTCCGGCTTCCATGTGAAAAATGGGAATGCGCAGGCGCTTGGCAATGATTGCGGCAATCGAGCTGTTGGTGTCGCCCAAGATCAACACCGCATCCGGTTTCTCCTTCAGCAGCACCTCTTCGGTCTTGATCAGCGTCTCGCCGTATACTCTGCCGAGCGAGGAGGTATCGACCGCCAGATAATAGTCCGGCTTGCGTAGCCCCAAGTCTTTAAAAAAGACTTCATTCAACTCATAATCGTAATTCTGGCCGGTATGAATGAGAATATGTCGGACATACTGATCCAACAGTTTTATCGTGCAAGACAACCGAATTATTTCCGGACGCGTTCCGACAATAGTGGCAACTTTGAGGGGAGATGCATTCATAGACAGGCCGGATGACAATCCTGATGATCACAAAGCATCTTGAATTGAATAGCAGATTTTAACATTTAACGATTGATATTCATCTATAGGAATTCTGAGGTTCGCTTTTCTTTAGTATGCAAAGTGGACGCTTTTTTTTCTATTTACACTCATTTCTATGTCAAAGCTTGGTTATGCTCATCCATTAATCATTTTTTTACATTGGCCGGTGTAAACTCAACCCTATTTACCCCAACGATCAACCGTTCCATAATTTCAATACTCCCCAAATTATACTGTTTCAAAAAACGTATCCGGATCATCAGCCTTGAACAATTCATTAACCCAAAATGCCGTAATCATTTCATGCTTTCCGACATTGGTAATATTATGCACAAACCACACCGGTACATCGACATAGGCAGGTTTGTCTCCGCAAAGGCCATATTCGATCACCTCGTGCGTACCAATACGCCGCAAACGCATAACCGCTTGACCCTGCAACACCATAAAACGCTCAACTTTGCGGATATGAAAATGATTGCCGCGCGTAACGCCGGGAAGAGTGGTTGAGTATGAAGTCTGTCCGCCATTAGCGGTTTTGACCAATTCGACAAACTTTCCTCGTTCATCCGCATGGACTGGATATGCCTTTGGAAAATAATCTGTCGGCAAATAACTGCGAAAAGTGTTGAATAAACAGAGATCGAAATATTCGGAAAAATCAGGAATTACTCCTTCTTTCAGATAGCAATTCTGAAAAAATATCAGCTTTTCGAGTATCTGGGAAACCTTATATCGCGCCCTTTCATGAATCGGATACTCATCTCCACAGCGGTGTTCGCGAATGATATGCACAATTTCAGCCGCCAAATCGTTGACATAGATCAGTGCTAGTTCGGCATCGATTTCGATTTTAGGCGCCGAGCCATTCACCAGTTGGTATGAAAACGTAGATATAACAGAGTGATAAAATGGCCTGCCGAAGGGCCCGAAGACGTTGGGAATGATCATGCCGGTAAAAGGGGCATTCCGATGTTTTGCCCATTCGGCCAAAAGTTCTCGCCCCGCACGCTTGGATCGCCCATAAAGATTGTCTCGATATTCCTGGGTTGAAGAGGAATAAAGCACGTGAGCTCTGCTGTCGGCGGCCTCCAAGGCGCCTACTAATTTCTGCACCAGTTTGAGATTGGTGTCATGCAACGTTTGCGCATCATGATGGCGGTTTACCGCCGCCAAATGGACGATAACGTCGCATTGTTTGACAAAATCAATCAGCCGCCGCTCATCTTCAAAAAACACATCGTCGAACGGGACACGCTCGATATCGGGTTGCAATCCAAGGTAATTATACAAATGTGTACCGATAAAACCTGTTTGTCCGGTGACTCCGACTCGCAACTTGTTAAGGTTGCTCATAAAGCGCTCCAATCAAACCATAAAGAATTTGGAAAACGGTACGTATCTGCGATACTCTCATTCAAGCTCGACGTTGAGAAGACCATCAACTTGTTGGGTTCGGTAAGTGCACGAATACCGTTGGCATAGCCTGGGGGCACCCATAGAACCTGTGGTTCCCCGGCAGTCAATATAAAGCGTTCTGCATTCAAATGAACTGAAGGATTTTCCCAATCGTCCAGCTTGACGACCGCTATAAGAAATGAACCGTTGACGGCAAAAAAATACTTGCCCTCCATCTTGTGCGCTTGCCATGCGCGGATGACGTTAATCGATTTGTTGGAAACGACATAGAACCGTTTGACGCCGCACAATCCCGCGTCATTCACAAATTCGAGTGAGCCGCGATCGTCCTCGTGAAGGTCGCCCTTTATCAATAGCGGAATCTGTTGCAAAGCCGTTATTTCGTTCATTTCTGTTTCAATGCTTCTTGTACGAAATCTAACTTTAGCAACAGTGCTTTGGTCTCCTCGACATTTAGTCTATAAGCGTTGGAAGAATTGTAATCATCCGTCTTACTAATGGCCGTATCACCTTCGATGAAATACTTGTTATAATTCAAGTCTCGGGTATCCAAAGGAATGCGAAAATAGTGGCCGCAATCATGAGCAATCGCCATTTCTTCACGAGTTAACAGTGTTTCGTGCAGTTTTTCACCATGTCGCGTGCCGATCACTCGAATTTCACTGTCCGAATTGAACAATTCTGTAAGCGCCTGGACCAACGTTCCAATGGTCGCTGCCGGGGCTTTCTGCACAAATCGGTCACCTTGCTGACCGTTCTGATAGGCGTACAGGACCAAATCCACCGCATCATCTAATGACATCATGAAGCGTGTCATGTTAGGATCGGTGATAGTGATCGGTCTTTTTTCGAGAATTTGCGATATGAACAACGGAATCACCGAGCCCCGAGACCCCATGACGTTTCCGTATCGTGTGCCGAGGTAAATAGTTTTGCCTGTCACTATTCTGGCTTTGGCCAGCATCAGTTTTTCCATAAGCGCTTTTGACATGCCCATGGCGTTGATCGGATAGACTGCTTTGTCCGTGCTCAATACGATGACTTTTTCAACGTCGAATTTTGCTGCAGCGTTGAGTACGTTTTCTGCCCCTAAGATATTGGTACGAATGGCCTCCATTGGATAGAACTCGCAGGACGGCACCTGCTTGAGTGCTGCAGCATGAAAGATATAATCAACCCCCTGAACAGCAAAAGCAACACTGTTGTAATCGCGCACATCGCCGATAAAGAATTTTAATTTTGAATTATTATATAGGATACGCATGTCCTCCTGCTTTTTTTCATCGCGACTAAAGACGCGAATTTCTTTGATTTCGGTGTGCAGAAAGCGCTTAAGGACAGCATTGCCAAAGGAACCCGTGCCGCCTGTGATCAATAATATTTTGTTTTTAAACATGTATTTTCCCCGTTTGCAAAATTTTGATTCTTAAACAAGCAATAAAATGATTCTTAAAATCCGAAGCTCATAAGGCGAAAAAAACAAATTAATGAGACCCTAATAGAAGATGTTACTGTGATTATGACTTTTTGCCGCCTCACCTTCTCAAATTACTGAAAAGGCAAAAGCCCCCAGCTTTAAATAATTCCTACGTTCAAAGAACCTATTAGCGTAAAAAGGACTAAATAATTTAATACTCCCAAATGATCAACTAATCGATGTATTGACCTCACTTCTCGAAAGCCTCCACCGTCAATCGCAACCCTTCGCCGAACGGGTAACGCGGCACATATCCCAGCTCCCTTTGCGCCAGTGAAATGTCGGCGAAGGAGTGTCGGATGTCGCCCTTTCGCTCGGGCTGATAGACGGGATCCAGACCGGTTTGCAAAAGTGCGTTGAGCTGCCGGACCAGCTCGTTGAGCGTGACGCGATGATGAGCGGCGCAGTTCATGACCAGCGGCTCGCGCCAAGGAACGGTCGCCGCCAGAATATTGGCTTCCACCACGTTCGCCACATAGGTGAAATCGCGGCTCTGTTCGCCGTCGCCGTAGATGACCGGCCGTTGACCGTTTTTCATGGCGGCAATGAACTTGGGGATGACGGCCGAGTACTGCGAGAACGGGTTCTGTCTCGGCCCGAAGACGTTGAAATAGCGGAGGGCAATGGTCTGCAGGCCGTACACCTGAGCGAAAACGCGGCAATAGTGTTCGCCCGCCAGCTTTGAGACGGCATAGGGCGACAGCGGCCTGGGGGGCAATCCTTCGTGTTTGGGAAGCTCGGGCGTGTCGCCGTAAACCGAGGAAGAGGAGGCAAAGACCACCCGCTTGACGCCGTGATCCTTGGCCGCTTCGAGAATGTTCAGGGTGCCGCCGACATTGACGTCGTTGGTGGTGATCGGATCGTGGATCGATCGCGGCACCGAGGGCAAGGCCGCCTGGTGAAAGATCACCTCGATGCCTTTGACCGCCTGGTGCACCGTATGATAGCTTCGGATATCGCCTTCGTAAAGCTCGATATCCTTGAGAAAGGGCGCCAGATTTTCGCGCCGGCCGGTGCTGAAATTGTCCAGCACGCGCACCCGCCAACCGCGCCGCAGCAGCTCTTCCACCAGGTTCGAGCCGATAAAACCGCCGCCGCCGGTGACCAGACAGGAGTGTGAAGTCATATCATCGATCCCATGCTTGAATGAGGCGTGAAAATCATCGATCAAAGGTCAATCGAGTCCTACCGCCGAGCGCTGAAAACGGTTTTTTCGAAAAACGGCCGACTCACCGGGAATGCCTTTCCGTTGTGAACCCTTTACCGGCCATCTCGACCAACTAAACAATATTCGCAAAAACCGGCACATTCTCTGCGTCCTTTGCGGTTCATTTTACAGCCGACAGATCGGCGCGGTACCAGTCGAGGGTGCGGCGGATGCCGTCGACGAGCGGAATCGCGGCCTTCAGGCCGAGGCCGTTCAGTCTGGAGACGTCCAGGCGTTTCTGCGGCGTGCCGTCCGGCTTGGAGGTGTCGTAACGCACCCCGGCGCGACTGCCGCAGACGGTTCGCACGATCTCTGCGAGCTCGGCAATCGTCAAATCCTCGCCGACGCCGATGTTGATGATCTGCTCCTCGTCGTAGCGCTCCATAAGAAAAAGACACGCCTCGGCCAGGTCATCGACATGGAGAAACTCGCGCCGCGGCGCGCCGCTGCCCCACAGGGTCACGGTTACGGCGGCCGGAGCGGATTCCAGTTTTGCCCTCCCTTTCCCGTTCGAATCTATTCCTTGGGCAAGAATTCCGTGAGCGGCCAACGTTTTGAGAATCGTCGTCTCATCCGCCGCTCCGCCGACGCCGTTGATCGGCCGCCGCTCAAGGTCCGCCCGCAGCGTCTTCCAGTCGCCGTTCTCCAGGCAGGAGGCGAGGAAGAATTTACGGATGAGCGCGGGCAGTACGTGCGACGTTTCCAAATCAAAGTTGTCGTTCGGTCCGTAGAGATTGGTCGGCATGACGGCGATAAAGTTGCAGCCGTACTGCGCGCGGTAGGCCTGGCACATTTTGATGCCCGCGATCTTGGCTATGGCATAGGGTTCGTTGGTCGGTTCCAGAGGGCCGGTGAGCAGCACGTCTTCGCGGATCGGCTGCGGCGCATGCTTGGGATAGATGCAGGAGCTTCCCAAAAAGAGCAGCTTTTTGACGCCGCTTAGGTAGGCGTGATGGATGACGTTGTTCTGAATCTGCAGGTTCTCGTAAATGAATTGTCCGCGATAGGTGTTGTTGGCGACGATGCCGCCCACTTTGGCGGCCGCCAGGAAAACATAGTCGGGCTTTTCCTGCTGAAAGAAATCGCGTACCGCCGCCTGGTCGAGCAGATTCAGCTCGTCGATGGTGCGCAGCAGAAGGTTGTCAAAGCCTCTTCGCTGCAGCGCCCGAACCAGAGCCGACCCGACCATGCCGGTGTGGCCGGCGATGAATATTTTAGAGGAAAGCGTCATGTGTCAAGGATCAAAAGTCAAATGTCGAAAGTCAAAGGTTAAAAGTCAAGAGCTTGTGATTGTAAGTGTTTATATTCGTCATTTTAGGCATGAGTCGAGGTATTTTAATAGGCTGCCGAGTTGGGATGAGATTTTTAGGGTCGTTATACGAAATTCTGCTGCGCGTCGGCAATCAATATATTCGATGTCTTCAGCCACATACAGCATACTTCGCACCTCGCCGCAGGAGGCTTTGGCGATTTTAACAAAACGAGCAAACTCGGCATCCGAGCCGCGCTCGAATCCTTCCGCAATATTATTCATAATCGATATGACGGCACGCTGGATTTGATCTCGAAAACCATAATCTCGAATGCTTCCCAGCGCGTTATAAATGCCAAAAACCAATTTCCTCGATTCCTGCCAAACCTGCAGCTCTTCAAACCGAAGCGCCGTCGTCATGATTTACCCCCAATACCATCAAAAATTGTCTTATTCTTGACTGTATGGACATCTGACCTTTAGACCTTCGACCTTCGACCTTTAACCTATATCCCTCGATATATCCCCTCCGCCTCGCCTCTGAGCTGAAGCTGAAGAATCTTGCGGTCGGCGTCCACCATGATCTTGACCAGGTCGTGCATCAGGGTCTTCGGCTGCCAGCCCAGCTTTGCCTTGGCCTTGGACGCATCGCCGAGGAGCAGATCGACCTCAGCCGGCCGCAGGTAGCGCTCGTCGAAGCGAACGTACTTTTGCCAGTCGAGTCCCGCATAGCTGAAAGCCGCCTCGAGGAACTCGCGCACGCTGTGCGCTTCGCCGGTGGCGATCACATAGTCGTCCGGCTTGTCCTGCTGCAGCATGCGCCACATGGCTTCAACATACTCAGGGGCATAGCCCCAGTCGCGCTTGGCTTCGAGGTTGCCGAGGTAGAGCGCATCGTCCAGGCCCGCCTCGATACGCGCCACGGCGCGGGTGATTTTGCGGGTGACAAAGGTCTCGCCGCGTCGAGGCGATTCGTGGTTGAAAAGAATGCCGTTGCAGGCGAAAAGGCCGTACGCTTCGCGGTAATTGACCGTCAGCCAGTAGGCGAAGACTTTGGCCGCCGCATAGGGACTGCGGGGGTAAAAAGGCGTTGTTTCTCGTTGAGGAACCTCCTGGACTTTGCCGAACATCTCCGAACTGGAAGCTTGGTAGAAGCGGCAGCGGATGTCGGCTTCGCGGATCGCCTCCAAAAGACGGCAGGTGCTGAGGCCGGTGATTTCGCCGGTGTATTCCGGAATGTCAAAGCTGACGCGGACGTGACTCTGGGCGCCGAGGTGGTAGACCTCATCGGGTTGAAGGCGATAGAGCAGCTTGATCAGGTTGCCCGAGTCGGCCAAATCACCGTAGTGCAGAAACAGGTTGACGCCGTTGACGTGCGGGTCTTTGTACAGATGATCGATGCGCGAGGTGTTGAAGGTGCTGGCACGCCGAATGATTCCGTGGACCTCGTAGCCTTTGGCCAACAACAGTTCCGCCAGGTAGGAGCCGTCTTGGCCGGTGATGCCGGTGATGAGGGCGGTTTTTTTCATTAGAGAAGCCGAAAATCTCCGGTTAAAAACGAAAGCCTATCTTCGAAACGTTAGAAGGCTCGGGGATGTCCAAGATCGCTTTCAAATGGCAGAGGGAAAGAAAAAGATCTCTCATGCGCCGTAAACCTGAGGGGTCGAGATCACCGATCGCAGTATTTGAGCGCCAGGGGATGAAGTTTGTCTTTTTCACGGCAAAGCGGCGGATCGTGCCGAATTCGATAGGCCAACTCGATGGACGGCCGCGCCGCTTCGATGCCGAAGCCTTGACCGGCCAAGATGTTTCGATAGACGACGGTATGAAGATCGACAAAGCCGTCGCTGAATTCGATCTCCCGGCCGTCGATCAGGATCGACCGATAGGTGGCTTTGTTTTGCGCCACGGCTTCGGCGGGGAGGTCTTCTTTGTCCACTGAAAGAAACCAGCGCACGTCCGCGTGCTGCAGTTCAAGAAAGCCGGACATTCGCTTGGCATCGGATATGTGCACTTGACTTAAAAGCGGGGCTCCAAAGATCCACAGCAGCATGTCGAAAAAGTGAATACCGATGTTGGTGGCAATGCCGCCCGATTTCTGCGGATCACCCTTCCAAGAATAATGATACCAGTTGCCTCGGCGGGTGATATAGGTCAGATCGATGTTGTAGCGTCGCTGCGACCTCTCTTTTTCGATCTGTTCTTTCAACGCAAGAATGGCGGGGTGAACGCGAAGCTGCAGCACACTAAAGACGCGCCGACCTGTTTCCTCTTCGTCCTCGGCCAGGGCGTCCAAATTCCAGGGATTGAGCACCAGCGGCTTTTCGCACACCGCGTCGGCCTGGTTCCGGAGGGCAAAGCGAATATGAGCGTCGTGCAGGTGATTGGGCGAACAGATGCTGACGTACTGGACCGCCCTTTCCGGCCGTCGCCGTCGCAACAGCCCGATGTAACGGTCGAAGCGCTCAAAGTCCGTAAAAAAGTCGACGTCATCGAAATAACGATCGAGGACGCCGACAGAGTCGCTGGGATCGAGCGCGCAGACCAAAAGGTTTCCGGTCTCTTTGATGGCCTGCATATGTCGCGGCGCAATGTAACCCGCCGCACCGATCAAGGCAAATCGATATGCACTCATCCTTCCTCAGTTCAGACTATTTAGTGAGGGATTGATCACATCAGGCGGGAAGCATACAAGTTGAACGGTGCGTTGTCTTGCGCTGAGCAAGCCATATTGTATGCTTGTTCCAGGCAGCTTCCCCGTACCCCGCAAAAGATCGGCTTTCGTCGATAGGTATGACGCAGCAGATTACAACTTCTGTTCTCGCGCCCGCCTCACGCGCCGTGCTTTGCCTTCGCGAGAGGCTTTGTCGCTCGAATCGGCGTAGTAATAGTCGTAGTAGTAGCTGTATTGGTAATAACGATACGACGACAAGCCCCGTTGAGTACGGCGCCGATCACATGGGTATCGACCTTCTCGAGCCGGTCTTTAGAGTCGCGCACCATGTGATAATTGGTTTTGCCGGCGCGAACAACCATCAGTACATTTCCGACCTTGGGGGCCATAATTTTGGGATCGCTGACCGCCATCAGCGGCGGAGTATCGAAAATCACAAACTTGAAACGCCGTTTGAGTTCTTCGATGAGATGCTCCATCTTGAGACTGCCGAGCATCTCTGCGGGATTGGGCGGCGTGGGCCCGGAAGGGATGACGTAAAGATTGGCCGTCGTCGTTTTGCGGATGATCGATTCCAAAGCAAGATCGCGGGCCAGATAATCAACGAGGCCGGGGGTGCGGGCGACGTCGAAGATTTGGTGCATCTTGGACTTGCGTAAATCGGCATCCACAATCAGGACATCATCGCCCAGTTCGGCGAAGGTAATCGCCAGATTGGCGGCAGTGTGGGTTTTACCTTCGCCCGGCGTGGCGCTGGTCAACATGAGGCATCGAATGGGGTCATCGACATTGATAAACTGAAGGTCGGTGCGCAGATTTCGGTAGGCTTCGCGCAGAGGTTCCTTGGTGTCGGTTTCGGACAACAACCGATAGACGCGAGTGGAAACGCCGTTTCCTCTGCCGTTACCGTTATTCGAACCCAAATTCCACCATTCCTTCTTTTTCACGGCCGTGCCTTTGGCCGGAATGGAATCAAGAGTGGGGATGGCTCCCAACACTGGTAAGCCGGTCAGACGCTCGAGGTCTTGGGTGTTGCGGATGCTCTGGTCGAGAAAATCCGTGACGAATGCCAAACCGAACCCCAACCCCAGACCAAGGATAAAGCCGACGGCCAAATTGCGCGTCGTCTTTTTGGGAATGGGCTGCAAAGGCAAGGAAGCCGGCGAGACGATCAACAAGCCGCCGGTTCCGGTCTGGGCGCGAATACGCGCTTCTTCGCCCTGTTGAATGAGGAAGGAGAGGAGGTTTTCCGAAACGGTCTTGCTGCGCTGCAGTTTGGCCAGGGTAATGGCGTTCTCCAGCAGATTGGGGTGCTGGCGGACGAATTCATCGCGCAGTTGGCGGTAGAATCTTTCCTCATTGCTCAACGAGTAGACGTTGAGCTCTTCGGCAATCTTGCGTTCACGCAGCAAGTTATATTCGCTGTTATCGGTGCCGAAAATGGCTTTCCCTTCGCTTTTCTGCGCCGCCAGCGCCGCCTTACGAATCTCTTCTTTCTTTCTTTCTATAGCGAATTCGATCTCTTTGACTTTGGGCCCTTGCGTTAGGCCGTTTTCGAACAGCGCATGCTTTTGCTTTTCCAATTCGTCCAACTCGGCCCGCAGTGATACAATGGCCGGCGATTCGATTTCCAAAAGCCCCGGCGTTTTAATGCCTTCGAACTGCTTCAGACGCATGTTGTAGGTCTGCAGATTCGCTTCCGCCAGCCTGCGCTGCGTCTCGATTTCAGTGATCTTGTTTTCCAGCTCGTTCAAACGCTGAAGAATGTTATCCTTGGCGTCCGAAATGACGAACTTGGTCGCAGCCTTGAATTCCTGCAGTTCCTGCTCCGCCTGCTCCAGCTTGAGTTCGGCCTGTTTGACTTGGCTGGAGACATAGTTGACGACGTTTTGCGCCTGTTCCAGTTCGACCTCGCGCGCACGCTCCTTGAACGCGGCAGCGGCAATCACGGCCAGGCGGTAGACCAACACCGGGTCATGAGCCCGCAGGTTCATGTAGAGGAGGGTGGAAAACTCGTTGTCCTTCGAGAGGCTCAGGGTGCCGAGTACTTTGAGCACCATTTCCGCGGAAAGATCGGGAAAGGTTCGCAGGACGCTGTCGCTCAAGGCCGCCTGGATGACTTTATCGCGGAAAGGCTGACTGCCGATGAGGGCATTGTAGTATTCCAACGGTTTTCCCGGCCCCAAACGTGTCATATAAGGCATGATACGCGTGTTGCTGTTCACCCCCGAAAACTGGGTCTGTTCATCGACGGAAAAGGTGGTTCCGGAAGAGTAAACATCGGGGCGGGTGAAGGCGTACCAGGTGGTGACCGCCATGACGGCGACAAAGACGGAGAGGATCAACCACTTTTTCCGCAGAGCCAGATCAAGATAGTCTTCGAGCCCCCACTCTTTCTGCTCAAACTGCGTCTGCAGGTTGTTAGGATTCATAAAAACCCCCGTCGCTACTTACGATAGCGATTGACCAAGGTGATATAATAGACCATCGAAGCAATCGAGGAAAAGCTGCCGACCAATGACAACACATTTCTCAGCGTTTGAATCGTTTGTCCTTTCGCCGGAACAATGATGATATCGCCGGCGCTTACCGTCGGCAGCGTGTAATGGTAAGGATCTTTATAATATTCCCGCAAATTGATCCTGATCTCCTGCGCCGTCTTTTCCGAAGGGGAAATGTAGCGTATGTTGCGTACATCGGCTGTGGTCTTGAGGCCGCCTGCCTTGAAGATCATATCCATGACCGTGGCGCCGTACAACGACTCGTGGATGCCCGGGCTGTTGACCTCACCGATGACCTTAACACCGGTAAAGATCGGGTTTCCGGTGACCAACACGATGTCGCCCTGCTGCATGACGGGGTTTTGCCGCATGTCGCCGAGCAGGGTGAGAAAAGTGAGGTTGTAGTTGCGCCGCTTAACCTCGCCGCCTTCATTACGAATGAGGGTCACTTGATCCATCTTGGCGCCTTCCAACGGTCCCCCGGCCTGACTGATGGCCTCCTGCAGAGTTCCGTTCAAAGGTAACTGGACGGTCCCCGGCTTTTTCACGTAACCCAAGACGCTGATGGTCACCAATTGGCTGGCGGTAAAACTGAGCGTAATGATCGGCTGTCCTTCGACATAGCGTGAAAGCTGAGCCGAAAGAAAACGACGCAGCTCTTCCAGCGTCATTCCGTCGACCGGGATGTTCTGCATGAAGGGATAATCGATGGCGCCGTTCGGCCCGACGGTCACTTGCCGTGAAAGCTCGTTATGGCCGTAAACGACGATGTTCAGCATGTCTCCCGGTTTGATGATGCGTTCTTGGCCAAAAGCCGCCGTCCCTGAAACGATAAAAAGAGCAGCCGCCACTAACAAGATACATTTAATGTTTAAAAGTTTATTGATCATTGCAACTTTCCTATTGTCGAATGCCTTACCTTGGTGCCTTTCATTTTCGTCTTTACACAGCTTCGCCATGTCACTCCAGCGAGAGACCACAGCGTTCACCATCTTTTGAAAACCACTTTCAGCTCTATTTCGGCATTATTGATGCCGATTAAACCTAATAATCGTATAGTGGATAATTAAAATATACTGAAATGCGGAAAATAAAGTTGTATTCAAGGCCCAAGCTTTTTCTCAATATGCCCAAAATGAGATATCGAGGTAAACGCCATCTAAAAGCGCATGATGAATCATCCAATTTTCACTCACACTCTAATTTATCATTCTGTGACAAATATGCAAGTGATTCGTTCCTTTGCGTTTCATTATCGAAAAAGAGATGGGCTTTTGTAATGTGTAAGCTGCTGTTTTTAAGTGTAAAGCGGCACTCTTGACTTCTTTTTATTTTTTCATTGACTTTGTAAAATGATGTTTTATATTATGGCGTTTCCTTCAAGTCTTTGCGAAAATGGAGCACCCGGAATGAAGAAGGAAGTAGAAATTTTTTCCATTATCGCAACCCCGCCGATATTTATCCGCACACCCTCAAACTATTGGGAGGAAAATGCCTATGACCTGATGAGCGTCGCTTCTAACTTTGACCGGAAGAACGTTAATGTTTTCGGCAAAACCAAATGAACCGTCACAATTGTGAGGTGAGTATGAAGCACAGTGCGTTTGCTTTTACGGCTTTTCTTCTCCTCGTGCTTTTCGGCGCTTTTGCGCTTCAGGCACAAAACCTGGTCGTCAACGGCGAGTTCGACGACGGCTTGAACGGCTGGGGCGGATGGATCGATACGCCCAATGCCAATGTCAACGTCACCCTGGACGAAACCGGCCAGCTCTCCGGGCCTAATTCGATGAAAGTCGAAGTGATCGCAGGCACTGCAGACGTTTGGCGCGTCCAACGCAATCAACGCATTCCGCTTTTGGAAGGCCATGTATACGAAGCCACGTTTATGGCCAAATGCGAAAGCGGAACGGCCAAGTTGGTGGTCTACAGCCAGCACGAAGCCGATCCGTGGACCAATCACCTGAACAAAACGGTTGAGCTGACCCCTGAACCCCAAACCTTCGGGCCGTTTCAGTTCACACCGCAGTTCGGCGATGAGATCAACAACTTTGGCTTCTGGTTCGGCGGCCAGGACGGCGTAGTCATTTTCGTCGACGCCGTCAGCCTGGTGGATGTTACCCCGCCGCCTCCCCCCGAACCGGTCTATCCTCAGGTTTACCGCGCCTCGCATCCGCCGGCCATCGACGGCGTGCTCGATCCGATCTGGGAGCAAACGCCATGGGTTCGCGACTATGTCTATCCCTCAGGCGCCACCACCTTTAACGACGCCGCACTGAGCTGGCGCGCCATGTGGGACGACGACTATCTCTACCTGTTCATCAGCGTCGTCGATGACAAGTTCGACGCCGCCACTCAGGTCGGCTGGCACGGCGATTCGATCGAGCTCTGGCTCGACGGCGACAACAGCAAGAAACCGGCATACGACGGCATCAATGACCTCG
>FWPV01001254.1_pt1 | contig 70599 bp, 69 predicted proteins | sample 2228371 | NCBI WGS metagenome assembly FWPV01 (sample SAMEA103939776, study PRJEB20133) | metagenome
CCCACGCCCAGGCGCCCGCCAGCCCGACCACCGCCCAACAATTCACCCTGGCCAACGGCATGACGCTCATCGTCAAGCCCGACCGCCGCGCGCCCACCGCCACCCACATGGTCTGGGTGCGGGTGGGCGCCATCGACGAGGTGGACGGCACCTCCGGCGTGGCCCACGTGCTCGAACACATGATGTTCAAGGGCACCGACACCCTCAAACCCGGCGAGTTCTCGCGCCGCGTGGCCGCCCTGGGCGGGCGCGACAACGCCTTCACCAGCCGCGACGCCACCGCCTACCACCAGCAAGTGCCGGCCGAGCGCCTGGAAGACGCCATGCGCCTGGAGGCCGACCGCTTCGCCAACAACCGCTGGTCCGACGACGAGTTCCAACGCGAACTGCAGGTGGTGAAAGAAGAGCGCCGCCAGCGCACCGAAGACTCGCCGCGCGCCCGGCTGTTCGAGGCCTTCAACGCCGCCATCTACCAGGCCAGCCCCTACCGCCGCCCCATCATCGGCTGGATGAGCGACCTCGACGCCATGACCCCGCAGGACGCCCGCGACTTCTACCGCCGCTGGTACGTGCCGGCCAACGCCGCGCTCGTCATCACCGGCGACGTGGACGTGGCCCAGGTGCGCGACATGGCCGAGCGCCACTTCGGCCGCCTGCCCGAGCGCGCCGTGCCCGAGCGCAAACCCCGCACGGAGCCGCCCCAGCAGGGCCCGCGCCGCATCGAGTACCGCGCCGTGGCCGACCAGGCCCTGGTGGCCCTGGCCTACCGTGCGCCCCAGTGGCGCGGCGGTGACACGCCCGAAGAGCGCGACGCCCTGGCCCTGACCATGCTGTCCGCCGTGCTCGATGGCTACAACGGTGCCCGCCTTGACCGCGCCCTGGTGCAAGGGCAGGGCAAGGGTAGCCAGCGCGTGGCCGACAGCGCCAGCGCCGGCTACGGCCTCATGGGCCGCGGCCCGCAGGTTTTCACCCTCAGCGCCGTGCCTGCGCGCGGCGTGAGCCCCGACGCAGCGGCCGCCGCCCTCAAGGCCGAGGTTGAGCGCATCGCCCGCGAGGGCGTGCAAGAGGCCGAGTTGCAGCGCGTCAAAACCCAATGGACCGCCAGCGAGGTCTACAAGCTCGACTCGGTGTTCGCCCAGGCACAAGAGCTCGGCTCGTATTGGGTGAACGGCCTGCCCATCGACACCGGCGAGCGCCTGCTCCAGGCCCTGCGCCAGGTCACGTCCGCCCAGGTGCAAGACGTGGCCCGCCGCTATTTCGCCGACACCCAACTCACCACCGCCGTGCTCGTGCCCGAGCGCCGCGACACCGCTGCCGCCCGATGAAAGCCCTGTCCCTTCGTGCCCCCTGGCGCCAGCCCGCGCTGTTCCTGGCCGGCGCCGTGCTGTCCCTCAGCGCCCAGGCCGCCATTCCCATTGAGCGCTGGACCCACGCCAGCGGCGCCAGCGTGGCCCTGGTGGCCAGCCCGTCCATCCCCATGCTCGATGTGCAGATCGACTTTGACGGCGGCAGCCGCCGCGACCCCGCCCAGCAGGCCGGTCTGGCCGGCGCCACGGCGGGCTTGCTGTCGGGGGGCGTCAAGGCCCACGCCGGCCAACCCGCGCGCGACGAAAACGCCCTGAGCGAGGCCTGGCTGGACATCGGCGCCCAGTTCGGCGCCAGCGCCTCCAGCGACCGCTTCTCGGTGCAACTTCGCACCCTCACCGAGCCCGATCTGCTGCGCCGCGCCGTGGCCCTGGCGGCGCAGCAACTCGCCGCCCCCGCCTGGCCCGAGGCCGTGTGGTGGCGCGACCGCGAGCGCGCCATCGCCGCGCTGCGCGAGGCCGACACCCGCCCCGCCACCCTGGCTTCGCGCACCTTCGCCCGCGCCGTGTACGGCGGCCACCCCTACGGCGCCCAGACCACCGAGGCCAGCCTGAACGCCATCGGCGTGGCCGACGCGGCCAACTTCTACCGCCGCCACGCCAGCGCCTGCCGCGCGCAGGTGAGCTTGGTGGGCGCCATCGACCGCGCCACCGCCGAGCGCATCGCCAGCGAGTTGCTCGCCGCTGTCGCCCCCAACGGCTGCCCCACCCTGGCCGAGGTGCCCGAGGTGAAGCCGCTGGCCCAGGCGCGGTTGGAGCGCCTGCCCTTCCCTGGGGCGGCCCAGGCCCAGGTCTTCATCGGCCAGCCCGGCATGGCGCGCAACGACCCCGACTTCTTCCCCCTGTTCGTGGGCAACCACATCCTGGGCGGCGGCGGCTTCGTGTCGCGCCTGGTCAGCGAGGTGCGCGAAAAGCGTGGCCTGAGCTACAGCGTTTACAGCTACTTCGCGCCCGGTCGCCACGCCGGCGCCTTCCAGATCGGCTTCACCACCCGGCCCGACCAGGCCGACGACGCCGTGAAGGTGGCCCAAGACGTGCTGCGCCGCTTCGTGGCAGAAGGCCCCACCGAGGCCGAACTGCAGGCCGCGCAGCAATCGCTGGTGAACGGCTTTGCCTTGCGCATCGACAGCAACCGCAAGCTGCTCGACAACGTGGCCAACATCGGCTGGAACGGCCTGCCCAACGACTACCTCGACACCTGGACGGACCAGGTGCGCCGCGTCACCGTGGCCGACATCCGCCGCGCCTTCGCCCGCGTGCTGCAGCCCGAGCGCATGGTCACCGTGGTGGTGGGGGCTGCGCCTTGACCGGGCGCGGCACGGTTAAGCTCACCCCATGAACAAAAGCACCGCGGCCGCGCCGCACGAAGTCCGCATCCTGGGCGGGCAATGGAAACGCAGCAAGCTGCCCGTGGCCGACAAACCCGGGCTGCGCCCCACGCCCTCGCGCGTGCGCGAGACCCTTTTCAACTGGCTGGGCCAAGACCTCAGCGGCCTGCGCTGCCTCGATGCCTTTGCCGGCACCGGCGCCCTGGGCCTTGAAGCCGCCTCGCGCGGCGCCGCCGAGGTGGTGCTGGTCGAGCAAGACCCTGCCCTGGTGAAAGGCCTGCAGGCCCTGTGCGCCAAGCTCAAGGCCAGCACGGTGCGGGTGGAGCGGGGCGACGGCATCGCCGCCTTGCGCCAACGCGGCGGTTCCGGGCTGGACGTGGTGTTCCTCGACCCGCCCTTCGACGCCGAGGCCTTGTTCGCGCCGGCCCTGTCCGCCGCCGCCGCCGCCATCGGGCCGCAGGGCTTTGTGTACCTGGAAGCGCCCCAGCCCATCACCGAAGACGCGCTGCAAGCCGCCGGGCTGGCCGTGCACCGCCAAGGCAAGGCCGGCGCGGTGACCTTTCACCTCTTGTGCCCACGGCCAGCGGGTTGAACGGCAGGCTGGGATAATCCCGGCCATGTCCAAGCCCACCTCCGCCCCGCGCGTGGCCGTCTACAGCGGCACCTTTGACCCGCCCACCCTGGGCCACGAAGACGTGATGCGCCGCGCCGCCGGCCTGTTCGATGAGGTCATCGTGGCGGTGGCCATCGCCCACCACAAGAAAACCCGCTTCTCTCTGCAAGAGCGGCTGGACATGGTGCAGGCCGTGGCCGAGGGCCTGCCGGGTCGCGTGCGCGCCCTGCCGTTTGACGGCCTGATCATGGACTTCTGCCGTGCCCACCAAGCCTGCGCCGTGGTGCGCGGCATCCGCAACATCACCGACTTCGACTACGAGGCCCAGATGGCCGCCATGAACCGCAAGCTCCACCCGGCGGTGGAGACCGTGTTCCTGCTGCCCCAGGCCGATCTGCAATGCATCTCCAGCACCCTGGTGCGCGAGATCGCCACGCTGGGCGGTGACGTGTCCCAGATGGTCAGCCCCGCCGTGGCCGCGCAGCTCAAGCCGCGGCCCGTGCAAGCCTGAGGAGCCCGCCATGGCCCTGATGATCACCGACGAGTGCATCAACTGCGACGTCTGCGAGCCCGAGTGCCCCAACCAGGCCATCTCGATGGGCGCCGACTTCTACCAGATCGACCCGGCCAAGTGCACCGAGTGCGTGGGCCACTTTGATGAGCCGCAATGCGTGCAGGTCTGCCCGGTGAACTGCATCCCGGTCAACCCCGAGCACGTCGAGAACCGCGAGACGCTATGGCAGAAATACCAGCGCCTGCAGCAGACGGCTCAAGCCGCGTCGGGTGCGGGCGGCTCCACCACCGCCGGCGCCTGAGCCGGCGCGGGCCGTGGTGGCTTCGGCCGCGGCGGCTTGCTGGTGTGGATCAGCACCGTGGCGCGGTCCATCTCGCCCCGAATCAGGTGGGGCAGGGCCTTGAGGCTTCGGTCCATGCATTGCGCGATGGCGATGCGGTCGTCCGGTGACGGCTTTTTCAACACCCAGTTCGCCACCTCGGCCTTGTTGCCCGGGTGGCCAATGCCCAGGCGCAAGCGCCAGTAGTCGGCGCTGCCCAGTTGGGCGTGAATGTCGCGCAGCCCGTTGTGGCCTGCGTGCCCGCCGCCCTTCTTGAGCTTGGCCTCGCCCGGGGGCAGGTCCAGCTCGTCGTGCACCACCAGCACCTCTTCGGGTTTGATCTTGTAGAAGCGCGCAATCGAGCCCACGCACTTGCCCGAGAGGTTCATGAAGGTCTGTGGCTCCACCAGCCAAACCGTCTGGCCGTCCACATTGGCGCGCGCCACCAGCCCAAAGTGGCTGCGCTCCAGGTGCAGCGACACCTTCAGCAGCCGGGCGGCTTCGTCCACCCACCAGAAGCCGGCGTTGTGGCGCGTCTGTTCGTAGTCAGGACCTGGGTTGCCCAGGCCAGCGATGAGCTTGATCATGGTCGTGGATTGTCCCAAAACGGCACGCGCCAAAAGAAAAGGCCCGCACGGGGCGGGCCTTCGCGAGAGCAGGGGCTCGAATTACTTCTTGCCCTTCTTGCCCTTCTTGTCGTCGGCAGCAGCGGCGACCGGAGCGGCCACCACTTCTTCCACCGGTTCCACGATGGTGGCCACGGTGATGTTGGTGCGACCGTGGGTCACGATCTTGGTGCCCTTGGGCAGTTGCAGGTCGCCAGTGTGGATGGTGGCGCCCTTCTCGGCCTTGCTCAGGTCTACGGTGATGAACTCGGGCAGCTGGACGGCCAGGCACTCGATTTCGATCTCGGTCATCACGTGGTTGACCAGGCACTTGTCGTTCTTGACGGCCGGCGACTCTTCAGCGCCCACGAAGTGCAGGGGCACCTTCTTGCGCAGGCGGGTCTTCTCGTCCACGCGCTGGAAGTCCACGTGCAGGACCAGGGGCTTGAAGGGGTGGTACTGCACATCGCGCAGCAGAACCTTCTCGACCTTGCCGTTGAATTCCATGTCGAGGATGGAAGCGTGGAAGGCTTCCTTGCGCAGGGCGTGCCACAGCGCGTTGTGATCGATTTCGATGGTGACGGCGGGGGCGCTGCCACCAAAAACGATACCGGGGGCGCGACCACTGTTGCGCAGACGGCGGCTCGCACCCGTACCCTGCTTGGCGCGCTCAAAAGCGACAAATTGCATGACTGACTCCAGTTGAGAGGTTCCGCGACCAGAACGTCTCTGTTGAAAAAGGGCCGCCAACATGGCAGCCCACTAATGTTCGCCTCAGAACAGGTTGTCCTGATCGGCAAACAGACTCATCACCGACTCACCCGAGGCAATGCGCGCAATGGTTTCGGCCATCAGCGGCGCCACGGAGAGTTGGCGAATCTTCTTGCAAGCCTGTGCGGCCTGCGAGAGAGGAATGGTGTTGGTCACGACCACTTCGTCCAGCGCGTTGCCCTTGGCAATGCGCTCGATGGCCGGGCCCGAGAAGATAGGGTGCGTGCAATACGCGTACACGTTCTTGGCGCCGCGCTCTTTCAGCACCTCGGCCGCCTTCACCAGCGTGCCGGCGGTGTCGATCATGTCGTCCATGATCACGCAGTTGCGGCCATCAATGTCGCCGATCACGTGCATCACTTCCGACACGTTGGCCTTGGGGCGGCGCTTGTCGATGATGGCCATGTCGCAGCCGAGCTGCTTGGCCAGGGCGCGAGCACGCACCACGCCACCCACGTCGGGCGAGACCACCAGCAGGTCGTCGTAGTTCTTCTGGCGCAGGTCGCCCAGCAGTACCGGGGAGGCGTAGATGTTGTCGACCGGGATGTCGAAGAAGCCTTGAATCTGGTCGGCGTGCAGGTCCATGGTGAGCACGCGGCTCACGCCCACGGTCTGCAGCATGTTGGCCACCACCTTGGCGCTGATCGGCACGCGGCTGGAGCGCGGGCGACGGTCCTGGCGGGCGTAGCCGAAGTAGGGGATCACGGCGGAGATGCGCTCGGCCGAGGCGCGCTTGAGCGCGTCGACCATGATGAGCAGCTCCATCAGGTTTTCATTGGTGGGGGCGCAGGTCGACTGGATCACGAACACGTGGCGGGCGCGCACGTTCTGGGTGATTTCGACGGTGACCTCACCATCTGAGAAACGGCCCACATTGGCCGAGCCCAGCTGGGTGTTCAGGTGCTGAGCAATCTCGGCGGCCAGCACCGGATTGGCGTTGCCGGTGAAGATCATGAAATCCGGGGATTGAACTTGCATGGCGTTTCCAGCTTCGCTTCGGCGATGAAAAAGCCGCCCGACGTGAGGTGGGCGGCTGGCCGTGTTTCTCAATACTTAAAAGGTTTGGCAGGGGAGGAAGGACTCGAACCCTCGCATGCCGGAATCAAAATCCGGTGCCTTAACCAACTTGGCGACTCCCCTACGCAGGTCTCTTGAAAAGCAAGCCAATCAAGAAGCCGATATTGTCGCAGGTTATTCAACCACTGCCCCGGCTGCGTGCGATTCAATCGCGACACCAGTCGGCCAATGGATGAACATCCATGTTGCTGCACCACCGCGCTGTCCAACCCACAGGCACTTCGGCCAGAGGCGGCAGGTCAGAGACCTGCGGAACATGCGCGAACACCGCTGTGCCAGAACCGCTCATTCGCCCTGACCAACCTTGTTGGCTTAGCCACCGAATGGCGTTTCCGACATCGGGGCAGAGCGCTTGCGCGACCGGCTGCAAATTGTTGTGACCGAAGGCCAGAAGCCTTTCGATGCTGTCAACGCGCCATTCGGGTTTCCCCTCTTTTGCGCTTGACGATTCGTTTTGCGTATCGTGTGCAGCGAAGCCCAGAAGTATAGCAGGCTTTGTGTCGCGTTTCAAACCGGGCGCCGAAAAGATTTTCTGGGTGGAGGCGCCGCCCTGGGGTTTCACCACCAGGAAGCGCCCCGGTGGCAGCGACAGCGGCGTCATCTGTTCCCCGATGCCTTCTACCCAGGCGTTGCGTCCACCAATGAAAAAAGGGACGTCCGCTCCTAGCTTGAGCCCGATGGCCGCGAGCTGCGACCGCTTCAGCCCCAGTCCCCACAGGCGGTTGAGCGCCAGCAAGGTGCTGGCCGCATCGGACGAACCGCCGCCCAGTCCGGCCTCGGCGGGCAAGTGCTTGCGCAGCGTGATGTGCACACCCTGCGTGCAACCGGTGGCGGCTTGCAGGGCGCGCGCGGCGCGGGTGCACAGGTCGTCGGCGGGCAAGGGTGGGCCACCCAGGTCTTCGCGGCTGACGTGCCCATCGCCGCGCCACTCGAAGTCCAGTCGATCGCACCAATCGATCAGCATGAACACCGACTGCAGCAGGTGGTAGCCGTCGTCCCGTCGGCCAGTGATGTGCAAAAACAGGTTGAGCTTGGCGGGCGCTGGCACGTCCAGCAGGCGCCGCAAGGCGGGTGAGGTCATGGCTCGATGATCAGCCGCAATTCGGCGGTGGGTAGCGGATCGGCACGGCGGGCGGTGAGGCGGCCCTCGGCGCGTTGGCTCAGGTCGGTCTGCCAGCCGGGCACGCTCAGGGCTTCGCCGCGCATCCAGGCGAACAGCGCGGGCATCGGCACTGCGGCACCGACCAGTTCGGCCATCAGTGCGTCGACGCTGTCGCGACGCGTCAGGGTGTTGCCCTGGCGCATTTCGGCACCGGACGGGGTCCAGGCGAGCGTGGCCAGCGAGGTGCCCAGCGCGGTGCTGAGGGAAAGTCGCCCTTGTTCCGGGTTGCCCTGCAACTCGAACGACGCGGCGAAGGACTGTGCCGGTGTGCTGTCCACCCGCAAGGCCATGCGCCCGCTCCAGAAGTTGTCGGTGCCAGTCATGGTGCGAGGGGCGCTGGCGCAGCCCACCAGGGCCAGGGCACAGGCCAGCAGCAGTGCGCGGCGCATCATGGCTGCACTTTCAGGCGCTTGAGCGTGTTCACCAGGGTCTCGTTGTCGGCCGCCAGAATCAAGCCCTCGCGCCAGATCTTCAGCGCCTGATCGCGCTGGCCGCTGACCCACAGGACTTCGCCCAGGTGGGCGGCGATCTCGGCGTCGGGGCGTTTGGCGTAGGCGGCGCGAAGAATGGCGAGGGACTTGTCGGTGTTGCCCAGCCGGAACTCGACCCAGCCCAGGCTGTCTTGGATGTAGGCATCGTCGGGCGCCAGCGACACCGCCTTTTCGATCAATTGCTTGGCTTCTTGCAGGCGCTCACCGCGATCGGCGAGGTAGTACCCCAGGGCGTTGTAGGCGTGCTGGTGGTCCGGCCGGGCGGCCATGAGGCGGCGCAGCAAGGCTTCCATTTCCACCGGCCGGTTGGCCTTCTCGGCCATCATGGCCTGGTCGTAGAGCAGTTCGCCATCGTCGGGAAAGCGGCGCACCGCCTCGCCATAGACTTCGTAGGCTTGGGCCCACTGCTTGAAGTCGCGCAGCAACTGCGCCTCGGCCACGAGCTTGAGCCGCGCGTCTTCCGGGCGGCGCTCGGGCTGCTGGCGCAGCAACTCGCGGGCCTGGTCCAGGCGGCCCTGGCGGGCCAGCAGCGATGCACGGCGCATCTGCGCGGCCATGATCTCGTCGGCATTTTCAATGCGGTCGAGCCAGGCGTTGGCGGTGGCGTAGTCGCCTTGTTTTTCGGCGATCTGCGCCTGCAGCAGGTAGGCCTGCGTCAGGCCTCGCGCGCCGCGCTCGTCGGGTGCCTGTCGCACCAAGGCCATGTACTGGCCCAGCGACGCAGCGGCTTCGCGCAGGTCATTGGTTTGCACCTGCAGGCTGCCCAGCAAGAGCCAGGGTTCTGGTTGCTGGGGCTGGCGCGCGGTCAGGCCTTCGAGTTGTTGGCGGGCCTCGCCCAGGCGCTGCAGGTCCAGCAGGATGCGCGCGTAATTCAGCGCCACCGCCGTGTCCATGTCGGAGGCCTTCTGGCTGGCCTGGATCTGGCGCCGGATCATCGGCTCCATCTCGGTGGCGCCGCGCTCCAGCAATTCCAGCGCCAGCAGGGCAGGGTAGGGCGACGTCGGGTCGGCTGCGTGGCCCGTCAGCGCCGCTTCCTGGGCCTGTGGCAGGCGGCCCTGGGCCAGTTCCATGCGCCCGATGGTGGTCCAGGCGGGGGCGGCGTGTTCAGGTCGGGTCAGGGAAGGCGCCAAGGCCTCCCGCACCACCTGGGCGGCCAGGGCTTTGTCCATCACCCGTGCGTAGGTCTGGGGGATGGCGTTCAGGGTGTCATTGCGGTCTGCCTCGGCGGTGTCGCGCAAGAGGTCGCGCAGCACCGGCGCGGTTTCGGCGATCCGGTTGAGTGCTAGCAGGATTTGCAGCACATAACGGTCTGCTTCCAGGCTGCCGGGGATGTCTTGTGCCCAGGCGCGGGCGGCAGACAGGGCCGCCTCGCCAGACCTGGCCTGCAAGGCCACCTCCACCGCACGGCGGTACAGCAGAGGGTCGCGCTGGCGCCGCGCGGCGTCCAGAATGAGCGAGTAGCCAGCTCCCGGCTCGCCTCCGCGCACGTTCAATTCGCCAAGCAGCAGTTGGTAGAACAGCGGTGCCGTCAGGGCCGAGTTCTGCACCGGCGCCGTTTCCTGGGTGGTGGTAGGAAGAGGTGCAGCGTCTTGTGCCTGCGCCGGTGCGCCCATCAGGGCCAGGGTGAGGGCGGTCCAGGCCGACAACCGGGGGATCGCCGAGTGCGCGTGAAGACGGGGCAGGCAGTTCATCGGGTCATGATAATGGATGGTTTTTGGGCCTCGCGCCGTGGGATTCGGCGCCTCGCCGCGCGTTCCCTGCTATTGCCAACATGCCAGAACTTCCCGAGGTTGAAGTCACCCGACGCAGCTTTGCCGACCGTATCGCGGGCGCGCGAATCCTGGGCGTTAGCTTGGGAAAACCCCTGCGCTGGCCGCTGGGAATCGAGCCGGCTTCTCTGGTTGGACAAGGGGTGCGTGGGGTTCGGCGCCGAGGCAAGTACCTGCTGCTGGAGCTTGACCATGGCCTGTTGCTCGTTCACCTGGGGATGTCCGGCAGCTTGTTGTTTGCGCCCGATCTGCCACCCCGAGGCACGCACGACCACTTCGAGCTGGTGACCACGCAAGGCGTGTTGCGTCTGCACGACCCGCGCCGTTTCGGTGCGGTGGTGCACGCCAGTGGCCTGGACGACCCGGTGGCGGCGAAGCTGCTGGGCAAGCTGGGCGTGGAGCCGCTGGAGGCGGGGTTCGACCCAACGGCCTTTCACCGCGCCTTGCGCCAGCGCCGCGCGCCCATCAAGCAGGTGCTGCTGGCGGGTGACATCGTGGTGGGGGTAGGCAATATTTATGCCTCGGAGGCGCTGTTCCTGGCCGGCATCAGGCCCACCACACGTGCCGATCGCATCGGCCTGCCGCGAGCCACCCGTCTGCACGCCGCCATCGTGGATGTGCTGGGCCGGGCCGTGGCGCTGGGGGGGAGCACGCTGCGCGACTTTTCGAGTGCTCAGGGCCAGCAGGGCTACTTTCAGATGGAGGCCATGGTGTACGGGCGGGAGGGGCAACCCTGTCGGGTGTGTGGTGGTGAGATCAAGGCGATTCGCCAAGGTCAGCGCTCCACCTTCTTCTGTCCTCATTGCCAGCGCCCGTGAGTCTTGGCGCCGCTAACCCGATGCTATATTGGCCCATCGACAGGGAACGGACATGAGCTTCAATCAGGATTTTGATCAGCACGGTGCATGGCGCAAGCAGTTCGCCCTGCGCCTGAAGTCGCTGTCTGAGTGGCTGGCCGATCAAGACCTGATGGACCAAGGGGTGCGCGAGCGCCTGGACCAGCTGCATGCACGGGTCAAGAACGACAAGATCATGGTGGCCTTCGTGGCCGAGTTCTCGCGCGGCAAATCCGAGCTGATCAATGCGGTGTTCTTCGCTGGCTACGGCCGGCGCATCATGCCGGCCAGCGCGGGTCGCACCACCATGTGCCCCACCGAGCTGGGGTACGACCCCGAGGTGCCGGCCTGCCTGCGCCTGCTGCCCATCGAGACCCGCTTGCAGCCCCAGTCGTTGATGGATTGGCGCCAGGTGCCCGACAAATGGGAGCGTTTCGACCTGGACGTGAACAATGCCGAGCAACTGTCGCACGTCATTCAAAAGGTGGCCGAGGTGCGCCGGGTGAGCCTGGACGAGGCCCGGGCACTGGGCTTCTGGAACGATGAGCTGCCCGACGAGAACCCCCTGGTGGGTGCCGATGGTCTGGTGGAAATTCCCAGGTGGCGTCACGCGCTCATCAACCTCGCCCACCCCCTGCTCAAACAGGGTCTGGTCATTCTGGACACCCCCGGCCTCAATGCCATTGGCGCCGAACCCGAACTCACCGTGAGCCTGTTGCCGCAGGCGCACGCCGTGATCTTCATCCTGGCGGCGGACACTGGCGTGACCAAGTCCGACCTGGGCATCTGGCGCCAACACCTGGCGGTGGCCGACGACGCTCGGGTATCGCGTCTGGTGGTGCTCAACAAGATAGACACCTTGTGGGACTCGCTGAACTCGCCTGAGCAGGTGCAGTTGCAGATCACCGCCCAACGCACCGAGTCGGCGCAGACGCTTGGTCTGACGCCTGAGCAGGTGATTGCGGTGTCGGCCCAGAAAGGCCTGCTTGGCAAGGTGCAGCGCGACGGGGCTCTGCTGCAGGCCAGCAACTTGCCTGCGCTCGAGCGAGCGCTGAGCGACGATCTGCTGGCCCATCGTCGCGAGATTCTTCGGGCGTCGGTGGCCACCGGCATTCAGGCCCTGCGAACGGAGACAGCGCGCACAGTGCACGCCCGATCTCGCGATCTGGAGGAGCAGATTCAAGAACTGGAAGGCCTGCGCGGCAAGAACGCCGGTGTCATCAAGCAGATGCGCCTGCGCATTGAGCAGGAACAGGCCGATTTCGACGCCAGCGGCGCCAAGATTCAGGCGGTGCGCTCGGTGCACCTGCGCCTGCTCAAAGACCTGTTCGCCCTGCTGGGCACCACCCACCTGAAGTCAGAGGTGTCGGTCTTGTCCAAGGCTCTCAAGCAGCCTGGCATCAAGTTCGGTGTGCGCCGCGCCTACGACGACACCTTCACTCGCCTGCGCGCCGCGTTGGTCAGCGCCGACCGCATGACGGCCGACATCCAGACGATGCTGGAAAACAGCTTCAAGAACCTCAATGCCGAGTACGGCTTCTCGCTGCAGGCTCCCACGCCGCCGCAGCTCACCAGCTACGCGCGCGACCTCACGCTGATCGAAAAAAGCCACCTGCAGTACCTGGGGTTGGGCAATGCGTTGCGCCTGGCGCAACCCGAATTTGCCGAGCGCTTGGCCCGCGCCCTCATGAGCCGCCTGCGCACGGTCTACGAAGCCGCCGTGAACGAGGTGGAGCTGTGGAACAAGTCGGCCGCCGCGCAGCTGGACGCTCAGTTGCGTGAGCGTCGGCGCAACTTCACTCGCCGCATCGAGGCCGTGTCGCGAATTCAGCAGGCCGCCGGCGGTCTGGACGACCGCATTCGTGAGCTGCAGTCGCAGCAGCAGCAGCTTCAGGCAGTGGACGCCAAGCTGGTGGAGCTGACCGAGTCGCTGGCGGGCGCGCCCGAGGCCGAGCGCGACGCCGCTTTCGCATGAAGGCGGAGATTCGGCGGCATTTCGCACCCGCCCTCATCGCCTGGCAGCGCCAGCACGGCCGCCACGGGCTGCCCTGGCAGGGCACCCGCGATCCGTACCGCGTGTGGCTCTCCGAGATCATGTTGCAGCAGACGCAGGTCAGCACGGTGCTGGACTACTACCCGCGTTTCCTGGCGCGCTTTCCCGATGTGCAAGCCCTCGCGGCCGCCCAGCCCGACGAGGTCATGGCGCTGTGGAGCGGTCTGGGTTACTACAGCCGGGCGCGCAACCTGCACCGCTGCGCGCAGCAGGTGGTGGCAGTGCACGGCGGCGAGTTTCCGCGCGACGCCCAGACGCTGGAGACCTTGCCGGGCATCGGGGCATCTACCGCGGCGGCCATCGCGGCCTTTTGCCACGGCGAGCGCGTGTCCATACTGGATGGCAATGTGCGGCGTGTGTTGGCGCGGCTGTTGGCGTTCGGGGGCGATCAAGCCCTGCCCAAGGTGCACCGCGAGATGTGGGACATGGCCCAGGCCCTGTTGCCCGAAAGCCCTGCCCACGACGACATGGCGGCCTACACACAAGGCCTGATGGACCTGGGCGCCACGGTCTGCGTGCGTGGGCAACCGCGCTGCGTGGCTTGCCCCATGCAGAGTGTGTGCGAGGCTCACTGCACGGGCCGAACCACTGACTTCCCGGTGAAGACCAAGCGTGTGGCGCGCCGATTTGAGCGCTGGTGGCTGTGGTGGGCCGAGCGCGAGTCGCCCCACGGCGAGCGAGAGGTGTGGCTGGTTCGCCGACCCGAGCGAGGTATCTGGGCCGGGCTTTACTGCCTTCCTGTGTTTGACAGCGAAGAGGCCCTGCTCGCGACTGCCAATACCGAGCCGGGCACCCTGGAGTTCTTCCCCGCGATGCCCCACGCGCTGACGCACCGCGAGCTTCTGTTGCACGCCGTTCGGCAGGTGCTGCCGGCGTGGGACGAAGCGGCGCTGCCCGCCGGTCAATGGGTGGCGATATCGGCCATGGGCGGGCTGGGCTTGCCGGCGCCAGTGCGCCAACTGTTGCAGCCTCAGGCGCCGTTGTTCGCTGGCCAGTGATCGGCTTCGCGGTGGCGAAGCCGGGTGGTCCATTGTTGTTGGAACTGCTTGGCCAGTTGCTCGGCCAGAAAAACCGAGCGGTGCTGGCCGCCGGTGCAGCCAATGGCCACAGTCACGTAGCTGCGATGGTCTCGCAGCATGGCGGGCAGCCATTGCGCCAGAAACTCCGCGATCTGCTGCTGCATGCGCTGCACGTCGGGCATGGCCGCCAGAAACTCGGCCACCGGCGCGTCCTGGCCGGTGAGGGGCTTGAGCTCGGGCTCGTAGTGCGGGTTGGGCAGCATGCGGGCATCGAACACGAAGTCTGCGTCCATGGGAATGCCGCGCTTGAACGCGAAGGACTCGAACACCAGCGTGAGTGACCCTTGCGTGGCGCCCAGCAACTCTTTCACCTGGCTGCGCAATTGCGAAGGCCGGATCAGGCTGGTGTCCAGCACCATGGCGCTCTCGCGCAGTTCGGCCAGCAACTCGCGCTCGTGCTCGATGGCGTCGATCAGGGCGCGCTGTGCGCTGCCGCCGTGCCACGACAGGGGGTGCAGGCGCCGGGTTTCGGAGAAGCGCCGCACCAGGGTGTCGGTGGTCGAATCCAGGAAGAGGGTCGTGAGCTGAAGCTGCTCGTCGCTCGCCTGCAGCTGCGCGAGGCGCTTGGGCAGCATGGGCAATGATTTGGCGCTGCGCACGTCCATGGCGATGGCCACTTTGCGGGCTTCGTGGCTGCGCTCCAGATCGATGAAGGCCTCAAGCAACTCGGGCGGCAGGTTGTCCACGCAATAGAAGCCGGCGTCTTCCAGGGCCGTGAGGGCAACCGACTTCCCCGAGCCGGACATGCCGGTGATCAGCACCAGTTGCGTGTGCAAAGAAGGGAGCTCGGTGGTGGTGGCGGTCATGGACTTGGCTGGTGATCGATGCAATGGTGTGTCATGCCATCTTGAGCATTTCTCTGGCGTGCGCCAGGGAAATGTCCGAGCCACTGTGACCCCCGAGCATGCGCGCCAGTTCCTGCACCCTGGCGTCGTGGTCGATGGCGATCACCTGGCTCACGGTCTGGCCCTTGGTGGTCTGCTTGCTGACCAGCAGGTGGTGGTTGGCGCACGCGGCCACCTGTGGCAGGTGCGTCACGGCCAACACCTGGCGATGCCGCCCCAACTGGCTCAGCATCTCGCCCACGGTGTGGGCCACAGCCCCGCCGATGCCCGAGTCCACTTCGTCAAAGATCAGCGTGGGGGCCTGGCCCAGGCTGCTGGTCACCACCGAGATGGCCAGCGCAATGCGCGACAGCTCGCCGGCCTCGGCCACCTTGCCCACCGATTTGGGCGTGGCGCCTGGATGTCCTGCCACGCGAAAGTCCACGGCCTCGCGCCCATGCGCCTGCGGTTCGTCCAGTGCCTGAAGCGCCACCTCAAAGCGCCCGCCCTTCATGCCCAAGGTCTGCATGCTGTCGGTCACGGCTTTGGCCAGGCGTGGGGCTGCCTGCTCGCGTGCCCGGGTGATGCCCTTGGCAGCCGTGTCGAAGGCCTTGTGCGCCTGGCGCTCCACTCGCTCCAGGCCTGCCAGGTCAAGCGCCTGGTCCACGCGCGCCAGTTCGTCTCGCCATTGCTGCAGCAGATCGGGCAATTCTTCGGGCTGGCGGCGAAAGCGCCTGGCCAATGACATCCACAGCGACAGGCGCTCGTCCAGCGTCTGCAAAGAAGCTGGGTCAAGCTCGGTGTGGCGGCTGTATTGGTTGAGTTCGTGGACCGTGTCTTGCACCTGCGCCAGGGCACTCTCAAGCGCCTCCACCGCGGTGGCGAACCGGGGCTCGATGTCCGAATGGGGCTGCAATGCCGCGAGCGAACGGCTCAACAGCCCAGTGGCGCTGCTGTCGTCTTCGTCGAGCGCAGACAGGGCCAGTTGCGCGGCATCCAGCAGGCCTTGTGCATTGGCCAGCCGACTGTGTTGGGCGTTGAGTTCGGCCCATTCACCCGGCAGCGGGGCCAGCTTGTCCAGTTCGGCGATCTGCCACTGAAGCCGCTCGCTGTCTTGTTGCAGGCTGGCTTGCCGCTCACGGGCAGCCTCCAGCGCCCGTTTGGCCTGTCGCCAGTCGGCCCAAAGTGCCTTGAGCGGACCCAGGTCGATGGCCGCGTAGGCGTCCAGCAACTCGCGCACGGCATCAGGGCGTGTGAGACCTTGCCAGGCGTGCTGTCCGTGTATGTCCACCAGGCTGTCGGCGATGGTCTTGAGCTGGGCGATGGTGGCCGCGCTGCCGTTGATCCAGGCGCGGCTGCGCCCTTCCGTGTCCACGGTGCGGCGAAGGAGCAGCACCTCTTCGGTGGAAAAGCCTTGCTCATCCAGCCAGGCCTTTAACGGCAGGGGGCAATCGAACTCGGCCGCGACCTCGCAGCGCGCTGCGCCCTCGCGCACCACGCCGACATCGGCGCGTGCGCCCAAGGCCAGTTGCAGGGCGTCGATCAGGATGGATTTCCCCGCGCCGGTCTCGCCGGTCAGCACACTGAAGCCGCTGTGCAGCTCAAGGTCCAGGGTCTGAACGATGACAAAGTCTCTCAGGACGATGCGTCGAAGGCTCATGGATGGCGGAAATGGTTGAGGTCGTCGTGGATGGCAGGCCGTTCAGGCCCCTTCGTTCCAATGCAATTTCTTGCGCAGGGTGTCAAAGTAGTTCCAGCCCACCGGGTGCAGCAGGCGCAAGGCGTGTTCCGAGCGCCGAACGACGATGCGGTCACCGTGCAGGAGGCTGGTGAGCGATTGCATGTCAAAGTGCGCGCTGGCGTCGCGGCCCGACACGATCTCCACTGCGATCTCGCTGTGGTGCGGCAGCACCACCGGGCGGTTGGACAAGGTGTGCGGAGCGATCGGCACCATCACCCAGCCGCCAATCGAGGGGTGCAACAGCGGGCCGCCGGCCGAGAGCGCATAAGCCGTTGAGCCCGTGGGCGAAGCGATGATGAGGCCGTCCGCGCGCTGGTTGGCCACGAAGTGGCCGTCCACCTCGACACGCAGCTCGATCATGCTGGCCACGCTGCCGCGATTGACCACCACGTCGTTCAAGGCCGTGGCTTCGAACACGCACTCGCCATCGCGCCAGACGCTGGCGGCCATCAGCGCGCGCGAGCCTTCCTCAAAATGCCCTCGCAGAATGGGGCCCAGTGCGGCACGGTAGTCGTCCAGTGGAATGTCGGTGATGAACCCCAGCCGCCCTTGGTTGATGCCCACCAACGGCACGCCATAGCGGGCCAGTTGTCGGCCAATGCCCAGCATGGTGCCGTCGCCGCCCACCACCAGCGCCAGGTTGCAGTGCCGGCCGATGTCGCGCACGTCCAGCGCCGGGTATTGGTCAAGCCCTGTGTTGAGCGCCGTCTCGCGCTCCAGCGACACATGGCAGCCTTCCTCATGCAAAAAGCCAGCGATGTCATCGACCGCGTGGCGGGACCCGGGGGCTTGGTACTTGCCCACGATGGCCACGTGCGCGAAGCGCAGGGCAGCGTGAGGGGGCGTGGGGGGAGCAGACATGGGCAAATTACAACATAGCCCCATGACGCAACAGGCCCGCTGGCAGCGTCACCAATGCCGGGGCGAGGCCCTCACTCCTACAATGAACCCATGCTGGACGATCGCGCCAAACTTTTGCTCAAAGCCCTGGTGGAGCGATACATCGCCGACGGGCAACCCGTGGGCTCCAGAACCCTGGCCAAAGCCACCGGGCTGGACTTGTCGCCCGCCACCATTCGCAACGTCATGAGCGACCTGGAGGAGCTGGGCCTCATCGTCAGCCCGCACACCTCGGCTGGGCGAGTGCCCACTGCGCGGGGCTACCGGCTCTTCGTGGACACCATGCTCACGGTCAATCGTGAGCAATTGAATGGCGTGCCAGATTTTTCGTCGGCGGCCATCGAGCCTGCACAACCTCACCGGGTGATCAATCACGCCGCGCAATTGCTCTCAAGCCTCTCGCACTTCGTGGGCGTGGTGATGGCGCCCCGGCGCGCTTCGGTGTTCAAGCACGTGGAATTTCTCAGCCTGTCCGAGCGGCGGGTGCTGGTCATCATCGTCTCGCCCGACGGCGAGGTGCAGAACCGCATCATTCACACCCAGACCGTGTTCAGCCAGTCGCAACTGCTGGAGGCTTCCAACTTCCTGAACGCCAATTACGCCGGCTTGGCCATGGAAGAGGTGCGCGAGCGCCTGAAGACCGAGCTGGATGCCTTGCGCGGCGAGATCGCCGACCTGATGAAGGCAGCGGTGGAGATCGGAAGCGAAGGCTCGCCCGAGAAGGACGAGGTGGTGGTAGCCGGTGAGCGCAACCTGCTGTCGGTGAGTGAGTTCTCGCAAGACATGGGCAACCTTCGGCGCCTGTTCGACCTGTTCGAACAGAAGACCCAGTTGGTTCGCTTGTTGGACGTGTCGGCCCAGGCCGATGGCGTGCGCATCTACATCGGCGGTGAGAGCCAGGTGGTGCCCTACGAAGACCTGTCCGTGGTCACCGCGCCCTACGAGGTGGATGGGCAGGTGGTGGGCACATTGGGCGTTATCGGACCGCAACGCATGCCTTACGACCGCATGATCCAGATCGTGGACGTGACCGCCAAATTCGTCAGCAATGCGTTAAGTCATGGCAAGCCGTAGCGCCTACAATCGCGCGCTTCGCGGGCCGTTAGCTCAGTTGGTTAGAGCAGAGGACTCATAATCCTTTGGTCGTTGGTTCAAGCCCAACACGGCCTACCACCCTCTTGTTGGTGGTGGCGTTTCAGAAATTTCCGGCAGCAAAGTCTGAGCGCCAAAAATGTGGCTATAATTCAAGGCTTCGCGGCTGTAGCTCAGCTGGATAGAGTACTTGGCTACGAACCAAGGGGTCGTGGGTTCGATTCCTGCCAGCCGCACCACACAAAAAGCCTGCAGCCAAAAGCTGCAGGCTTTTTTCTTTGTGTCCGTCAAACCTTGAATCCCATGAGCAAGGCATTCACCCGCGAGAGCGATCAGGAAGACGACGACGAAGTGCCGCCGCTGCCGCCTGTGGCGGGCGGCAAGAACTACATCACCCGTGACGGCTACGACAGGTTGCGCGCCGAGCTGTTCCAGTTGATGGACGTGGAGCGGCCCAGGGTGGTGGAGGTGGTGCACTGGGCGGCCAGCAATGGCGATCGTTCGGAAAATGGCGACTACCTCTACGGCAAGAAGCGTTTGCGCGAGATCGATCGGCGCATCCGCTTCCTCACCCATCGCCTTGAAATCGCCGAGGTCGTGGACCCTTCTGTGCACCACGGTGGCGACCAGGTGTTTTTTGGGGCCACCGTGACCTATGCCGACGCCGATGGCCTTGAGACCACGGTGACCATCCTGGGCGTGGACGAGGCCGACAGTGCGCAGGGCCAGATCAGCTGGATATCGCCGGTGGCGCGCGCCTTGCTCAAATCGCGGGTGGGCGAGGTGGTCCGCCTGGCGGTGCCCGGTGGTGTTCAGGAGCTGGAGGTGGTGGCGGTGCAGTACCCGACGCCCACCAAGGCCTGACGAGAGCCGAAGGCGGCTGAGGGGTAGCTGCCCCAGCCCCCAGCTCAGGCTTTTGAATGCTTGAAGCGCTGTGCCTTGATCACCGATGGCGTGCGCTTGAGGCTGCGCAGCACTTGTGCCAAGTGGTAGCGGTCGCGAACGGCCACCGAGAAATGGATGTCGGTGGCGGTCTGCGCGGGCTCGTCGCCCATGTCGAGGTGGGTGATGTCGGCTTCTGCCGCCGCAATGGCCGCCGCCACCCTGGCCAGAACGCCTTTGCCATTGGCCACGGTGACCACCACGGTGGTGTCAAAGGCCCGTGTGGGTTCGTCTGCCCACTCCACTTCCAGGAAGCGCTCGGCGTCGCGCGAGCGCAGGCGGCGGGCGATGGCGCAGTCGTCGGCGTGCACCACGAGGCCTTCGCCCCGGCCCAGGTAGCCCACGATGCGGTCACCTGGGATGGGTTTGCAGCAGGGCGCGTATTGCACCGACAGTCCTTCGCTGCCGTCTAGGGTGATGACGCCTTGCGAGACGCGCTCATCGGCGCTCTGGGCGTAGCGCTCGGTGCTGATCAACACTGTGTCGGGCTTCACGCCGGTTTCGGTCAACAGCAGAGCCAGCTTTTTGCCCACCATACTGGCGATGCGCTTGCCCAGGCCGATGTCTGACAGCAACTCGGCTCGGGTCTTGTTGCCCGTGAAGCGAAGCAGCTTGTCCCAGGTGGCGGCGTGCGTGCCTTGTTCCTCGGGCAGTTCGGCGATGCCCTCGGATCTCAGTGCCTGACCGAGCATGCGCTCACCCAGGTCAACCGACTTTTCTTGGGCCACTGTCTTGAGGTGGTGGCGAATTTTCGAACGCGCCCGGCCCGTTTTCACGAAAGACAGCCAGGCGGGATTGGGCTCGGCCTTTTCACCGGTGACGACTTCCACCACGTCGCCGTTCGAGAGTTCGGTGCGCAGCGGGCGTTGTTCGCCGTTGATGCGGGCGGCCACGGTGCGGTGCCCGATGTCGCTGTGAATGGCGTAGGCGAAGTCCACCACGGTGGCGCCGCGCGGCAGCGCCATGATCTTGCTCTTGGGCGTGAACACATAGACCGCATCGGGGAAGAGGTCGATCTTGATGTGGTCCCAGAACTCGGTGGAATCGTGTGTTTCCTGCTGGATGTCCAGCAGCGATTGCAGCCACTGGGTGCCCAGACTTTGGGAGGTGGGGCTATTGGGTTCACTGGCTTTGTAGAGCCAGTGGGCCGCCACACCGGACTCGGCCACCACGTCCATGGCATGCGTGCGCACCTGGAACTCGATGTTGGTGCCTACCGGGCCGATGAGCGTGGTGTGCAGCGACTGGTAGCCGTTGAGCTTGGGGATGGCCACGTAGTCACGGAACTTGCCCGGAACGGGCTTGTACAACTGGTGCAAGACCCCCAGGGCCGTGTAGCAGTCCACCAGTTCGGGCACGATAATGCGAAAGCCGTAGATGTCGGTGACCTGCGAGAACGAGAGGTTCTTGGAATCCATCTTGTGATAGACGGAATACAGGGTCTTCTCCCGGCCCATGATCCGCACGGGCAGCTTCTGCTTGATGAAGGCGCCTTCCACCTCGGCCTGCACTTTGGCGATGAGGTCTCGGCGCCGGCTGCGTGATCGGTTGAGGGCTTTGCTCAGCACCTCATAGCGCCAGGGGTGCAGAAAGCGGAACGAGAGGTCTTGCAGTTCGCGGTAGGTGAAGTTCAGGCCCAGACGGTGCGCGATGGGGGCGTAAATGTCGAGCGTTTCGCTGCTGATGCGCTGCCACTTGCTGCGCGGCATGTCCCCCATGGTGCGCATGTTGTGGGTGCGGTCGGCGAGCTTGATCAGGATGACCCGCACGTCCTTGGCCATGGCCAGCAGCATCTTGCGGAAAGACTCGGCCTGGTTTTGCTCCCGGGTGTTGAACTCGAGTTTTTCCAGTTTGGTCAGGCCGTCCACCAGTTCGGCCACCTGGGGCCCGAACTGCTCCACCAGTTCTTGTTTGGTCACGCCGCAGTCTTCAATGGCGTCGTGCATGAGCGCGGCCATCAGGGCCTGCGCGTCTAGCTTCCACTCGGCGCATTGAGCCGCCACTGCAATCGGGTGGGTGATGTACGGGTCACCGTTCTTGCGCAGTTGGCCCAGATGGGCTTTGTCGGCGAAGCGGTAGGCTTGCCTCACGCTCTCGGTGTCGTTGGGGGAGAGGTAGTCCAGTTTGCCCAGCAGGGCGGCGAAGCTGGCCGCTGCGGCGCTGGCGGCGGCAGGAGCGGGGGCGGCGGAAGGGGTGGCGCTGGCGGCCTCGGGTGTCATCCAGATACTGTAGCGCGAGAACGAGGCCATTGCTTCGGTGTGCGGGTGACTCCCTTTGTCCGGTCCCAGGAAGAGCTGCTCGTCAGGCTGTGTTCTGGCGAAAAAAAACACCGCGTGGCGGTGTTTTTTGGTCGGGAGCCGATGGCTTCAGAGAGGCACTTTTTTCAGCATCTCGACGCCGATCTTGCCGTCGGCGATTTCACGCAAGGCGGTGACGCCAGGCTTGTTCTTGCTCTCGATCTTGGGAGCGTGCCCTTGGCTGAGCATGCGCGCGCGGTAGCTGGCGGCCAGCACCAGTTGGAAGCGGTTGGGGATTTTTTCCAGGCAATCTTCGACGGTGATGCGTGCCATGCGGGGCTCCGGTAAATCAGTGGATGTTGAGCGCTTTGAAGGTGTCGCTGCGGGCGCTGCGCTGAGCGGCGAACTTGAGCCGCTGGGCATGGACGATGGCCTTGAGGTCAAACAAGGCGCGCTCGAATAACTCATTGATTATAACGAAGTCGAATTCTTTGGCGTGGGCCATCTCTTGCGCCGCGTTTTTCAGGCGCAGTTCGATGGTCTCGGCGCTGTCTTCGTTGCGCCGCTCCAGGCGCGAGCGCAGTTCCTCCCAGCTCGGGGGCAGGATGAACACCAGCACGGCGTTCGGGAAGATGCGCTTGACCTGCAGGGCGCCTTGAAAGTCGATCTCCAGCACCACGTCGGCACCCATCTTCATGCGCTGCTCGATGGCCTGTTTGGAGGTGCCATAGCGGTTGCCATGCACCAGCGCCCATTCCAGAAAGGCGTCTTGCACCACCATCTGGTCGAAGGTTTCGTGGCTCACGAAGTAGTACTCGCGGCCGTGCACTTCTTGCCCGCGCGGGGGGCGGGTGGTGTGGGAGACCGATGGTTGAACGCGAGAGTCCAGTTCCATCAGGGCTTTGACGAGGCTGGATTTGCCGGCACCGCTGGGGGCTGCGACGACGAACAGGTTGCCGGGGTATTCCATGGGGAGAGGGGGTGGCGGGTAAAGAAGGCGGGCCAAGGGATGCTGGCCGGTGTCACTCGATGTTCTGCACCTGCTCGCGCATTTGCTCGATCAGGACTTTCATGTCCACGGAGATGCGGGTCAGGTCCAGGCTGGACGATTTTGAGCCCAGCGTGTTGGCCTCGCGGTGCAGTTCCTGGATGAGGAAGTCGAGCCGTTTGCCGATGTCGCCGCCCTTGTTCAGGAGGCGCTCGATCTCGGTGAGGTGGGAGTCAAGGCGGGTGAGCTCCTCGGCCACGTCGATTCGGATGGCGAAGGCGGTGGCCTCGCTGAGGGCGCGGTCTTGCGCGGCCTCGGCGGTCACCGATTGGCCCGGCGCGGCGCCCATGGCCTCGTTCCAGCGGTCCAGGAAGCGCTGGCGCTGCTGGGCGACAAGCTGCGGGATCAGGGGCGCTGCATCCTTGGCGAGCTGGCGCAGGGCACCCAGGCGGTCCAGCAGCATGGCGCACAGGCGCTCGCCTTCGCGCTCACGGGCCAGCAGCAACTGTTCGATGGCGCCTTCCGCCAAATCGAGCAGGGCGTCGTGCCACTGGCCTGGGGCGCCACCTTGGCGGGCGGTGAGCTGGATGACTTCGGCCACGCTCAGGGGGGCGGCTTGGGGCAGCCAGGTGCGGATGGCGTCTTGCACGCCGGCCAGGCGCTGCAACTCACCCATGCCCGGTGTGCGGCCTAGCGCGTCTTGCTTGCCCTCAATCCAGGCGCGGATCTCGACCTTGCCGCGCTTCAGACGGGCAGCGAGCTTTTCGCGCAGGGCGGGCTCGGTGGCGCGCAGGTCGTCGGCGAGCTTGAAGCTCAGGTCGAGGAAGCGGCTGTTGACCGAGCGGATTTCGATGCCGAGAGCCGGGCGGTTCTCGCCGGTGGCCTCAGGGGTTGAGAGGCTCGTGGGACCGACCCATTGGGCGGTCGCGTAACCGGTCATGCTGTAAACTGCCATGGCTCTGGGCCTTACCTGGTGCTGTGCTCCGAAACGGGGCGTTCCGGATTCCTTTCGAATTATGTCAAAGGTCAAACCCGCCCCCTTGCCGCCCGACACCATCATTGGTGGTTACCGAATCGTGCGCAAGCTGGCGGCGGGCGGGTTTGGTGTGGTCTACCTGGCGGTGGACACCGAGGGCCAGCAGGTCGCCATCAAGGAATACCTGCCCTCTTCCCTGGCGTCGCGCGCCCCCGGCGAGCTGCTGCCGCAGGTGCAGCCCGAGAAGTTGTCGCTTTACCGGCTGGGCCTCAAGAGTTTTTTTGAAGAGGGCCGAGCCCTGGCGCAGATCTCCCACCAGTCGGTGGTGAGCGTGCTGAACTTCTTTCGCGAGAACGAGACCGTCTACATGGTGATGAACTACCTGGAGGGCGCGTCCCTTCAAGAGTTCATCATCACCGCCCGCGAGTTGAAGAAGCAGAAGGTGTTCCGCGAGTCCACCATTCGCTCGCTCTACGACGAGGTGCTGCGCGGCCTTCGCATCGTGCACCAGCACAAGATGCTGCACCTGGACATCAAGCCGGCCAACATCTTTGTCACCGACGACAACCGGGCGGTGCTCATTGACTTTGGCGCGGCGCGCGAGGTGCTGAGCAAAGAGGGCAATTTCATTCGCCCCATGTACACGCCGGGCTTTGCCGCGCCTGAGATGTACCGCCGCGACTCGTCCATGGGCCCCTGGACCGATATTTACGCCATTGGTGCTTGCATCTACGCCAGCATGCAGGGCTATCCGCCCAACGACGCCCCGCAGCGTCTTGAGAAAGACCGCCTGTCTCTGGCCTTGTCCCGTTTGCGCGGTGTGTATTCCGACAACCTGATCGAGGTGGTCGAATGGTGCATGTCGCTCGATCCGCTTTCTCGTCCGCAGTCGGTGTTTGCGCTGCAGAAGGAACTCAGCCGCGAGACCGAGCGCAGCTACACCAAACTGACCGTGGCCGAGAAGATGCGTCTGCAGTTTGACAACATCGTCTCTGACACGAAGAAGGCCGGTCGCAAGTCGTCGCACGTGGGCACCCGATTCCGATGAAGTTTTCGGTCTACCAGATCAGCCGCCAGGGCGGTCGCGAGCGCAATGAAGACCGCATGGGGTATGCCTACACCCGCGAGTCTGGTTTGTTCGTGCTGGCCGACGGCATGGGTGGGCACCCTGAAGGTGCCATGGCGGCGCAACTGGCGCTGCAAACCTTCTCGGCCTATTTCCAGAAGGCGGCCAACCCCACGGTGAAAGAGGTGCCCGAGTTTCTCTCGAGCGCCCTGATGGCCGCCCATCACCAGATCATTCGCTACGCGGCCGAGAAGGGCATGCTGGACACGCCGCGCACCACGCTGGTGGCGGCCATCATGGAGCGTGGCCATGTGAACTGGGTGCACTGCGGCGATTCGCGCCTGTACATCGTTCGCAAGGGGCAACTGCTCACCCGCACGCGCGACCATTCGTACATGGAGCAGCAGGCCCACCTGGGGCGCTCCACGAACCACATCAACCGCAACATCCTGTTCACCTGCCTGGGCTCTCCCGCCAAGCCGGTCTTTGACCTGTCGGGTCCGTTGTTGCTGGAGCATGGCGACCGGGTGTTGCTGTGCTCTGATGGCTTGTGGGGCACGGTGAGTGACGCCGAGATCGTGGAGCACCTGGCGGCCGCCCCGTTGGACCGGGCGGTTCCCGAGTTGGTGGAGATGGCCCTGCAGCGAGGCGGTGCCCGCTGCGACAACGTGACCGTGTTGGCCATGGAGTGGGAAACGGTCGAGGCCTTTCATGGCACGAACGTGTCTACCGATGACATTGAGGATGGCGGCTTTGCCTCGACCATCCAGACCGGCACGCCAGACCCCACGCTGGAAGACATGGACGACGAGGCCATCGAGCGCTCCATTGCCGAAATCAACGAAGCGATTCGCCGCACCGCGGCTCGCCAATCCTGAAGGAAAACATGAGCAAGATTGTTCGACCCGGTGAACGGGCCGCCGATGCGCTGCGCGCCGTTCGCATCACCCGGGGGTACACCATGCACGCCGAAGGCTCGGTGCTGATCGAGTTCGGCAACACCAAGGTGCTGTGCACCGCCTCGGTGGAAGAGAAGGTGCCGCCCCACAAGCGCGGCTCGGGCGAGGGCTGGGTGACGGCCGAATACGGCATGCTGCCGCGCGCCACCCACACCCGCAGCGACCGCGAGGCAGCCAAGGGCAAGCAGAGCGGGCGCACGCAAGAAATCCAGCGCCTGATCGGCCGCTCATTGCGCGCCGTGTTTGACCTGCAGAAGCTGGGCGAGCGCACCATTTCGCTGGACTGCGATGTGCTGCAGGCCGACGGTGGCACGCGCACGGCCAGCATCACCGGCGCTTTCGTGGCCGCGCACGACGCGGTGACGCGGCTGTTGGCCGAGGGCAAGATTGGCGAGTCGCCCATCAAAGACCACGTGGCCGCCATCTCGGTGGGCATCCTGAACGGCGCGCCGCTACTTGACCTGGAGTACGTGGAAGATTCCACCTGCGACACCGACATGAACGTGGTGATGACCGGCGCCGGGCACTACGTGGAGGTGCAGGGCACCGCCGAGGGCGTGGCCTTCACCCGCCGCGAGATGGACGAGTTGCTCATGCTGGCCGAGAAGGGCATTGCCGAGCTGGTGGCCTTGCAGAAAGCGGCGTTGAAGGCATGACGACGAAACTGGTGCTGGCCTCGAACAACGCGGGCAAGCTGGCCGAGTTGCAGGCACTGTTGGCCCCGCTGGGGGTGGAGCTGGTGCGCCAGGCCGACCTGGGCATTCCCGAGGCGCCCGAGCCGCACCGCACCTTCATTGAGAACGCCTTGGCCAAGGCCCGCCACGCCGCGCGCCTGAGCGGCCTGCCCGCCATTGCCGACGACGCCGGCCTGTGCGTGGAGGCCTTTGGGGGCTTGCCAGGCGTGGACACGGCCTATTACGCCACCACGCGCGGCTACCCCAAGGGCGACGACCACAACGTCACCGCCCTGCTGGAGCAAATGCACGACGTGGCCGACCGCCGCGCCGCGCTGGTGAGCACCCTGGTGGCGCTGCGCCACGCCGACGACCCGGAGCCCCTGGTGGCCACGGGCCGCGCGCCAGGGCTGATCACGCGCGAACGCGTGGGCACCCAGGGCTTTGGCTTTGACCCGGTGATGTACCTGCCCGCGCTGGGCAAGACCTTTGCCGAGCTGCCGCCCGAAGTGAAGAACGCGCACAGCCACCGCGGCCAGGCCGCGCAGCAGATGCTGGCGTTGATGCGCGAGCGCTGGTTCGCGCCCCAGCCATGAGCACCGAGCGCTGGAACGACCCGGGGCACTGGATGCGCCCGGGCACGCTGCAGCTCTCCAGCCTGCCGCCGCTGTCGCTCTACATCCACCTGCCCTGGTGCCTGAAGAAGTGCCCCTATTGCGACTTCAACTCGCACGAGTGGGCCGGCACGGGCGGCGACGCGATGCCCGAGCAGCGCTACCTCGATGCCCTGCGCGCCGATCTGGAGGCCTCGCTGCCCCTGATCTGGGGCCGCACGGTGCACAGCATCTTCATTGGCGGCGGCACACCCAGCCTGTTCTCGCCCGACGCGATTGACCGCCTGCTCAGCGATGTGCGCGCCCGCTTGCGCCTGGAGGCCGATTGCGAGGTGACGCTGGAGGCCAACCCCGGCACGTTTGAGAAAGACCGCTTCCGCGCTTTCCGACAGGCCGGCGTCACGCGCCTGTCGATCGGGGTGCAGAGCTTTGATGATGCGGCGCTCAAGGCCCTGGGTCGCGTGCACGACCGCGCCCAGGCGATGGCCGCGGTGGAAGAGGCGGCGCAGTCGTTCGACACCTTCAACCTGGACGTGATGTACGCGCTGCCGGGGCAAACGCTGGCCGCCTGCGAGCAAGACATCCGCACGGCGCTGTCGTTTGCGCCGCCGCATGTGTCGATCTACCACCTGACGCTGGAGCCCAATACCTATTTCGCCAAGTTCCCGCCCAAGCTGCCGCCCGAGGACGACGCCTACGCCATGCTCGACCGCATCACCGAGCTGACCGCGGCGGCCGGCATGGACCGGTATGAGGTGTCGGCCTACGCGCGCGAGGGGCACGCCTGCCGGCACAACCTGAACTACTGGCGTTTTGGCGATTACCTGGGCATTGGCGCGGGGGCGCACGGCAAGCTGAGCTTTGCCCACCGCGTGGTGCGCCAGGTGCGCTGGCGCGAGCCGCGCCTGTACATGGAGCGGGCCCTGGCGGGCGAGCCAGTGACCAGCCTGGAAGAGGTGGCGCGGGCCGACCTGCCGTTTGAGTACATGCTCAACGCGCTGCGCCTGCGCCACGGCTTTGCGCTGCAAGACTTCATGGACCGCACCGGGCTGCCGCTCTCGGCCATTGCGCCCGCCCTTGAGCAAGGCATTGCCCAGGGCTGGCTGCAACGCGACGCCCACCGCGCCTGGCCGACCGAGCGCGGCTTTGACTTTTTGTCGGACCTGCAGGCGCTGTTCCTGCCGGACTGAGGGCTGATCACTTCGCCTGCAGGCGCGAGACGTATTCCAGCAGGGCCAGGATGCGGGCGCGCACCTGGGCCTCGGGGTTGTAGGGCGCTTCTTGGTAGTACTCGGCGTCCTTGATGCGGTAATCGCGCCCCCACACCGGCATGTCGCGCGAGCCGTGGGCGGGCACGCCGGCGCCATCGATCACGTCGTAAAGCCGGGCCATGGGCAGCACGCCGTTGTTCTGGCGGGCCAGTTGGGTGAGGTCGGGCGGGCTCTTCGTGAGGAAGGGCACCAGCGGGCCTTTGCCCTTGGCGTCCATGCCGTGGCAACTGGCGCAGTTGGCCTCGAACTCACGCTTGCCGAAATCGGTGGTTTTTCCGGGTCCGTCGGCCCAGGCGATGCTCACCAAGGTCGAACTCACGGCCAGGATCAGGCAGGGAAGCGCACGCAGTGTCATGGCGATCTCCAGTGGGTGGAACGGACAGGTGGTGGGAAGGTGGGGGCCTCAGGTCAGGTACATCGAGCGCCGGCCTGTGCTGGTGGTGGAGCGCATGGGGGAGGCCGCGCGTGGGGCGGTGCCGCAACGGGCGTCATCCTGTGGTCGGCGTGTGCTGCGTGCATAGGCCTGCAGGCGAAGCGGATCGAGGATCTCGATGTCGCGGTCGTTCACCGCGATCAAGCCCGCCAGGGACAGCGCGGTGAACGAGCGGCTCACCGTTTCGTGGGCCACGCCCAGCAGGCTGGCCAAGTCTCGCCGGCCCATGCGCAGGTGCAGGCGCCGGGGCGACCAGCCGTCTTCGGCCATCTGGCGCCCGTGCCACAAGAGAAAGCGGGCCAGGCGCACTTCAGACGCCACGGCGGCCAGCACGTCCACCAAGGCTTGCGACTGGCGCAGGCGGCGACTGCTGGCTTGCTGCAGTGCCTGGGCCAGCACGGGCATGCGCATCGCCAGCGGCGCCAGTTGCTCCCGCGGCAGCAGGAACACCGAGGCGTCTTCCAGGGCCACGGCATCGCTGTCGTGGTGAGGCAGATCAAAGCTTTCCATGCCCAGCACGTCGCCTCGCATGCCCAGGCCACTGACCTGTTCATAGCCCGATTCGTCCATGTGGCACAGCTTGAAGCTGCCGTGCCGCACGACCGCCAGTGCCCGCACCGGCTCACCCCATTGGTAGAGCGCGTGCCGGGCTTTCACGCGCCTGATCACCAGTGGTTGGCGGGCCGCGTGATCGCGGTCGTGAGGCGGCATGCCCAGCAGGTCCAGCAGGGCCAGCAGATTCGAGTCGCTGGCCATCTCGGCGTCGGGTGCGGGGCCGTTGGTGAGGGGGGGTGGCAGGGGGCTCAAGGTTGTCTCCGTGGGGGATGTGGGTTCTGTTGAACTCAGCATGCCCGCAGCCTGGGGCGGGTCGCCATCGGAGCAACGGTGAGCGCAGGGTAGGAAAAATCCTATCTGTCGGGGCTTGATCTGCATCAACCCAAAGGGTTAACGGTGTCTTGTAGAAAGCCGCGATTCGTAGCAACCTTGTCGGTTGGGGGGTAAACCTTGACCGTACAAGGCCCGGTTGGGCAGCGCGGGCAAGGCCGTCGGTAGCAACCAGAGGGAGGCACGCGTGACCCACGACCCCAGTTTCTTGTCATCAGCGCCCGGCGCTGCGCCTGATGGACCGGGCGATTCCTTTCCCTGGCGCCAGTGGATGGAGGCTGCTCCGGTGGCCCTTTGGGTGATCGAGGCGGGGCAAGTCTTGTGGGCCAACGAGGCCTGTGCCCGCCTGTTGGGGGGAACGGGGCCTGACTTGCTGGTGGGCCAGCCACTGACCCAGTGGCTGGGTGCGCAGGGGCAAGAGGCCTTGCAGGTAACGATGAGGCCCGACTCGCCCCAGCAGGGCAAGTCCAGCGTGTCGCTGCGCCTGGGCCGTCACGACGGCTCGCCACGGGACGTGGAGGTGCAGTTCGCCCACCTGGGTTGGCAGGGCCGTCACCTGGTGCTGATGGCCCTTCACGATGTCACCCTTCGCGCGTCCGAACTGCGCCAGCTGTTGCGCTCGCGGCGCACGCTGCGCGAGTTGTCGGCCAGCCTGGTGGAGGCCCGCGAGGAAGAGCGCCGGCACATTGCGCGCGAACTGCACGACGAGTTGGGCCAGCGCCTGACGGCACTGAAACTGGAGATGAGCGCCTGCGCCATGCTGCACCAGGTGCAACCCTCGGCGCCGGTGTTTCGCACGCTCGACGAAACCGTGGCTGCGGTGCGGCGCATTGCCGCTGACCTGCGCCCGCCCATGCTGGACGACCTGGGCCCGGTGGCCGCCATTGACTGGCTGTGCCAACAGCACCAGCTCCGCACCGGCTTGCAAATTCAGGTGCGCATCGAGGTGCCGCCAGAGCGCTTGCCGCCGACGCTGGCCACGCCGGTGTATCGCATCGTTCAAGAGGCCCTCACCAACATTGCGCGCCACGCGCAGGCCACGCAAGCGCAAGTGCACCTGTTTGTGCGCGCGGGCTATTTGGTGATTTCGGTGCAAGACGATGGCGTGGGGTTTGGCGTTGCGCCCCAACGCCCAAGCGGCTCGTTTGGCCTGATCGGCATACGCGAGCGTGCCCTCATGCTGGGCGGTACCGTGTGGATGGGGCGGGGCGAGTGGGGTGGCGCGCACCTGGAGGTGCACCTGCCCATGCAAGCGGCGGCGCAGGCAGCACCGCCCACCAGCGGCGACGGCCGCACCACAGGCTTTTTTGACACCAACTTCGGGGATGTGGAGCCATGACGCAGGCCAAGGGCTCACCAACGCTGCGCATTTTGCTGGTGGACGATCACGCCGTGGTGCGCCAGGGCTTGATGCGCTTGCTCAGCGGCGCGAACGACAACTGGGAGATCCAGGAGGCGGCCCACGGTTTCGAGGCACTGGACGCGCTGCGCGCCTCGGCCTTTGACCTGGTGGTGCTGGACTTGTCCATGCCGCGCATGAACGGCTTTGACCTGGTGCGCCGCATCCGCCGCGACTTTCCCGGCGTGTTCGTGCTGGTGCTCACCATGCACAGCGAAGAGCAGTACGCGGTGCGCGCTTTTGAGGCGGGGGCGCAGGGCTTCGTCACCAAAGACTGCGCCGCCCAGGAGCTGCTGAACGCAGTGGCCCAGGTGGTTGCGGGGGGTGTCTACATCTCCACCGCCTTGGCCGCACGCGTGATCCATCAGCTGCACGCGCCTCAGCCCGGCCCCAAGTTGGACCTGCTGAGCAACCGCGAACTGGACATCTTGCAGCGCATCGTGAAGGGCCAGAAGCTCACCGACATCGCAGAGGATCTGCACCTGTCGATCAAGACGGTGAGCACCCACAAAACGCACATCTTGGAAAAGCTAGGCCTGGACAGCACCGCCGCGCTGATTCGCTTCGGGCTGGAGCACCACGTGGGCGCGCCTCCTTTGCCCGAGCATCTCCACGTGCCTGACCATCCCCCGCTGCCCGATGCCGCGCCTGGCGCGGCCATGTGAGGGCGCAGCGCAAGAGACAATCGGGTCTGTTCCAACCGATTTCGCCCTCGTTTCCATGACCGCCGACACCCTCACCTGGCACGACGATTTTTTGCTCGGCCACAGCGTCATTGACACCTACCACGAGGCCTTCGTCGGCCATGTTCGGGCCTTGCAAGAGGCCGACGACGCGAACTGGCCTGCGCTCTACGACGAACTGCTGAAGCACCTGGAGGAACACTTCGGCGCAGAAGACAAACTGATGCTGGACACCGAGTTCCCGCCCCGGCAGTGCCACATGGACGAGCACGCCGCGGTGCTGGCCTCGGTGCGCGAGGTGCGCGAACGCCTGGCCGAGGGCCGGCTGGACATTGCGCGCGATTTGCTGGCCCACCTGGTCGAGTGGTTCCCCAAGCACTCCCAGCACCTCGATTCGGCCCTGGCCCACTGGGCCAACAAAAGCCGCCTGGGGGGCAAGGCGGTGGTGATCAAGCGGGGGCTGAACCTGCGCTGAGGCGGCCCCCGCCAGGGGGCTTGCTCAAGGCCCGCCCGCGCTGGCGCGGGCCCTGGGCGTCTGATCGAACCGATCAGAAAGCGGGCACGACAGCGCCCTTGTACTTCTCTTGAATGAACTTCTTCACCGCCGGCGAGGTGAGGGCGGCGGCCAGCTTCTTCATGGCCGGGGTGTCCTTGTTGTCGGCACGGCTCACCAGAATGTTCACGTAGGGCGACTCGCTGCCTTCGATCACCAGCGCGTCTTTGGCCGGGTTGAGCTTGGCTTCCAGCGCGTAGTTGGTGTTGATCAGCGCCAGGTCCACCTGGTTGAGCACGCGCGGCAGGGTGGCAGCTTCGAGTTCGCGGAACTTCAGCTTCTTGGGGTTGCCCATCACGTCGCGCGGGGTGGCCAGGATGTTGGCCGGGTCTTTCAGGGTGATGGTGCCGGCCTTGGCCAGCAGCAGCAGGGCGCGGCCGCCGTTGGTGGCGTCGTTGGGGATGGCCACGGTGGCGCCTTCCTTCAGTTCACCCAGTTGCTTGACCTTCTGGCTGTAGGCGCCAAAGGGCTCCACGTGCACGCCCACCACGCTCACCAGCGTGGTGCCCTTGCCCTTGTTGAATTCCTTCAGGTAGGGCAGGTGCTGGAAGAAGTTGGCGTCCAGGCGCTTCTCGGCCACCTGCACGTTGGGCTGCACGTAGTCGGTGAACACCTTGATGTCGAGTTCAACGCCTTGCTTGGCCAGTTCGGGCTTCACGAATTCCAGCAGCTCGGCATGGGGCACCGCCGTGGCGCCGACCGACAGCTTGTCGGCGGCAGAGACTTGAAAGGCCAGCGCGGCCAGGGCGACGGTGAGTAGCTTCTTCATTTGATTTCCTCTTTCACTTGCACACAAAACAGGGGCGCCGGTGGGCGTCCCCAACCCATCACCGCCGGCTCAGTCGGATCACGACCCGGTCGCCGATCATCTGCAGCACCTGCACCAGGATCAGCAACAGCACCACGGTGATGACCATCACTTCCGTCTGGAAGCGTTGATACCCGTATCGAATGGCCAGGTCGCCCAGGCCACCCCCGCCCACCACGCCTGACATGGCGGCGTAAGAGACGAGGGTGATCGCCGTCATGGTGATGGCCGCCACGATGCCGGGCATGGCCTCGGGCAGCAGCGCGCCCACCACGATCTGCCGCGTGGTGGCGCCCATGGCCTGCGCGGCCTCGACGATGCCCGGGTCCACCTCGCGCAGGGCGGTTTCCACCAGGCGCGCGAACAGCGGCGTGGCGCCCACCACCAGCGGCGGAATGGCGCCGGCCACGCCCAGCGAAGTGCCCACCAGCAGCAGCGTGAACGGGATCAGCACGATCAGCAGAATCACAAACGGCACCGAGCGCAGCAGGTTCACCAGCAGCGACAGCGCGCCATACAGCTTGCCGTGCGCCAGCAACTGGCGCGGCCCGGTGAGAAACAGCAGGATGCCCAGCGGCAAGCCCAGCAACACCGTGAACAGCAGTGAGCCGCCCAGCATGGACAGCGTGTCCACCGTGGCCCAGCCGATGTCGAGCCAGTCCACCTGATTGAGCCATTCCATCATCGGATCACCTCCACCGTGGTGCCTTGGGCGCGCAGGGCTTCCATGGCGGCCTGCACCTGCGCCGCTTCGCCCTGCAGGGCCAGCGTGAGTTGCCCGCAGGGCGTGTGCTTGATGCGCTCGATGCGCCCGCCCAGCAGGTTGAAGCCCAGGCCGTGCGCGCGCACCACCTCGCTCAGCGCGGCGCCGTACGTGGCCTCGCCCACGAAGGTCAGGCGCACGATGTGGCCCGGCACATGGGCCAGTGCGTCAAGCTGCGCGTTCTCGTCCAGGTGCTCGGCCTCTTGCACGAAGCGCTGCGTGGTGGGGTGCTGCGGGTGCAGGAACACCTGCGTCACCGGCCCGCTCTCCACCACGCGCCCGCCGTCGAGCACGGCCACGCGGTCGCAAATGCTGCGGATCACGTCCATCTCGTGCGTGATGAGCACGATGGTCAGGCCCATGCGCTGGTTGATGTCCAGCAGCAGTTGCAGGATGGACTGCGTGGTCTGCGGGTCAAGCGCGCTGGTGGCCTCGTCGCACAGCAGCAGGGTGGGGCGGTTGGCCAGGGCGCGGGCAATGCCCACGCGCTGCTTCTGCCCGCCTGAGAGCTGGCTGGGGTACTTGTCGGCCTGGTCGGCCAGGCCCACCAAGGCCAGCAGCTCTTGCACGCGCTGCTGGATCTCGCTGGCCGATGTCCAGCCCGCGATGCGCAGCGGGAAGGCCACGTTCTCGGCCACCGTCTTGGACGACAGCAGGTTGAAGTGCTGAAAGATCATGCCCACGCGCTGGCGGAAGGCGCGCAGCTCGGCGTCGCGCAGGGCCAGCACGTCCACGCCATCAATGTGCAGCGAGCCCCGGTCGGGCTCTTCCAGGCGGTTGAGCAGGCGAATGAGGGTGGACTTGCCCGCCCCCGAATGGCCGATGATGCCGAACACCTCGCCACGCGCGACCGAAAGGTCAACGCCGGCCAAGGCCACCACCTCGCGCGGCCCGGCGCGGTAGGTCTTGTGCAGTTGTTGAAGTTGAATCACAGCGAAGGCTCTCGTCGCGGAAAGGGGTAGTGGCCCGGTGCCGGGCCGGCCCGCAAAGGCCGTTGGCAGGTAGGCGTGATGCCGGTGATGACCGGGGCCCATTCAGCGCCATGGCAGCGGGCCATGCGGTGGGGCATCAAGTTGAATTGTGCGATCGAGAATTGTTCGCGATTTTAGGCGGTACATGCCTAGCCCCCTGGCCACGCGGGGATGTGCGTGCGCTCGGCGCCTTGTTGCGCACTGTTACCAGGTGCCGGCCTGGCCACGTGTCCCGGTCGGACACACGCCCTCGGTATACTGGCCCCCGTTCACTGCGGGAGAGCTGGGCCACCGACAGGCCCCGCCGAAGGCGCAACCTCCCATGATCGCTCAGGCACCCCGAACCGCCGTGAACCTTGGCCGACTGGAGAGCGGTGAAGCGCAATTGACGTGTTCACCCACCGAAGGGGCAGGCCGCCACATGGCGGCCGAAACTCTCAGGTAAAAGGACAGAGGGAGCGGCGTTCATGGCCCACCGTGCGTGCGGCTGCCTGCCCAATCCGATGATTCATCTGTCCATGCGTGTTGCCCTTCCACGCGTTGGCCCCTACGCCCATGGCGGCGCCAGGAACCGCCAATGCTGACCCCCATCTACCTCATTGCCATCACCGCCGAAGCCATGTCGGGCGCGCTGGCCGCTGGCCGGCGGCGCATGGACATTTTTGGCGTGGCCGCCATCGCCTTCGTCACCGCCCTGGGCGGTGGCACCGTGCGCGACGTGGTGCTGGGCCACTTCCCCGTGGGCTGGACGCGCCACCCCGAGTACATCGCCATCGTCGTGGGCGCGGGCCTGTTCACCACCTTGGTCGCCTCGCGCCTGCGGCACCTGAAGCAGCTCTTTCTGGTGCTCGACGCCATGGGCCTGGTGGCCTTTTCCTTGATTGGCAGCGAGGTGGCCCTGGGCATGGGCTACCCCGCGGCGGTGGTGCTCATGGCCGGCATGCTCACCGGCATTGCCGGGGGCATCTTGCGCGACGTGCTGTGCAACCAGGTGCCCGAGGTGTTTCGCCGCGAGCTGTACGCCAGCGTGTCGCTGCTGGTGTGCGCCCTCTACCTGGGGCTGCTGGCCGCTGGCTTATCGCCAGAGCGCAGCACCGCCATCGCTTTCTTCGGCGGCCTGGCCCTGCGCCTGGCCGCCATTCGCCAAGGCTGGCGCCTGCCGTCTTTCTCTTACAGCGAGCGCTGGGACTGAGTCGCCCTTCGCCAGTGCTTTGATGGACCTGACATGACCCGCGAATCCACCTTTTCCTTCTGGCGCACGGCGCTGGGCCTGCTGCTGGGCCTTGCCCTGGGCGGCGCGCTCGGCACCGCCTACCTGGTGCACGAACTCTGGCAGCGCCTGCCCTCGGTGGACCACCTGGCCACCTACGAGCACGCGCGACCGCTGCGCATCTACGCCCGCGACGGCACCCTGCTGGCCGAGTACGGCGAAGAGCGCCGCGAGGTGGTGCCCATCGAGCAGATACCCCTGCGCATGCGCCAGGCCCTGCTGGCCATTGAAGACACCAACTTCTACGAACACCCGGGCGTGGATTTCAAAGGCATCGCCCGCGCGGCCGTCAGCAACCTGCTCACCGGGCGCACGGGCCAAGGCGCCAGCACCATCACCATGCAGGTGGCGCGGGCCTTCTTCCTGAGTCGCGAGAAAACCTACAGCCGCAAGCTGCTGGAGGTGCTGCTGGCCCACAAGCTGGAGCGCAACTACAGCAAAGACCGCATCCTTGAGCTGTACATGAACCAGGTCTACCTGGGCGAGCGCGCTTACGGCTTTGCCGCCGCCGCCTCGGTGTACTTCGACAAGACCCTGGACGAGCTCACCCTGGCCGAGGCCGCCATGCTGGCCGGCCTACCCAAGGCGCCCTCGGCCTACAACCCGGTGGCCAACCGCGAGCGCGCCGTGCAGCGCCAGCGCCACATCCTGCAGCGCATGCACGCCCTGGGCATGGTGGACCAGGCCGCCCTGCAGGCCGCGCTGGACGAGCCGCTGAACCTGCGCGCCGATTCGCGTTCCATTGAGCCCGCCGCCGCCTACGCGGTGGAGCGCGTGCGCCAGCAAATGGTGGAACGCTTTGGCGACGAGACCTACACCCTGGGCCTTGACGTCACCACCACGCTCGACTGGCCCGCCCAGCAGGCCGCCGCCGAGGCCCTGCGCCAAGGGCTGATCGACGCCCAGGCCGCGCGCGGCTTTGAAGGCCCTGAAGCCCGCGTTCCCCTGGGTGACGCGCCCCCCGGCGCCGCCGCCATCCGCACTGCCCTGCGCCCCTACCCCGACAGCGGCGCCCTGCGCGCCGCCTGGGTGCAACGCGCCTCGGCCAGCGACGGCGTGGACGTGCTGCTGCGCGACGGCACCGCCGTGCACCTGCCGCCCCAGGCCCTGCCCGATTCCGCCCGCGCCCAGATGCAGGCCAAAACGCCCGACCGCCGCGCCATCGGCCCCGGCGCCATCGTGCGCGTGGTGCAAGAGCCCGGCCGTGGCTGGCGCCTGAGCCAGTTGCCGCGCATGCAAGGCGCGCTGGTGTCCATTGACGTGGCCAGCGGCGAAGTTGTCTCGATGGTGGGCGGCTTTGACTACACCCTCAACCGCTTCGACCACGCCACCCAGGCCCAGCGCCAGCCCGGCTCTACCTTCAAGCCCTTTGTGTGGTCGGCCGCGCTGGACAAGGGCTACTTCCCCGGCACCCTGGTGGACGACAGCCCGCGCGAAGTCACCCCCGCCGCGCGCGGCCAGCGCGCCTGGAGCCCCAAGAACTACGGCGAGCGCTACGAAGGCTTCATCAGCCTGCGCCGGGCGCTGGCGAAATCCAAAAACATGGTGGCCGTGAACCTGATGGAAGCCGCCGGCGTTTCCCATGTGCACAACTTCATTGGGCGCTTCGGGTTTGACCCCGACCTCAACCCCGCCCGCCTGCCCCTGGCCCTGGGCGCCGGCGCCACCACGCCCCTGGGCCTGGCCCAGGCCTATGGCGTGTTCGCCAGCGGCGGCGAGTGGACACCCACCACCCTGATCCGCGAGGTGCGCACCCGCGACGGCGACGTGCTGTTCGCCGCGCCCAGCGCGCCCGAGCGTGTGCGCGTGCTCGAGCCACGCAACGCCTACCTCATGGACAGCCTGCTGCGCGACGTGGTGCGCACCGGCACCGCGCGCCGCGCCATGGCCCTGGGCCGCGCCGACACGGCCGGCAAAACCGGCACGTCCAACGACTCGCGCGACGTGTGGTTCGCCGGTTACTCCTCAGGCCTGGTCTCGGTGGTGTGGGCCGGCTACGACGCCCCGCGCAGCCTGGGCCGCGCCACCGGCGGCACCCTGGCCCTGCCCATCTGGATGCAGTACATGAAGGTCGCCCTGCAAGAGCGCCAGCCCACCGAATGGCCCATGCCCGAGGATCTGGTGAGTTACGGCGACGACCTCGTCTACCGCGAACTCGTGGGCCAGCCCTGCGCCAACGACGGCCGGCCCTACACGCGCGGGCCGTTTGAATGCGGGGCCACGGTGGCGCCGCCGCCGGGGCCGGGGCTGTGGCGGTTTGGGGTGAGGTGACGCGCCAGCCTGGTGCGCGGGCAGAGGGACGCGATTGACCGAGTTTTTTACTGAAGTATTCCCCCTCGCTGCCGATGAAGAACGGGCGCCCCGTGGCCATGGTCACCGGGCGCCTTTTTGTTGGCCGCCGCACGCCATCGGTGGTCACTGGGCCGTCACTTCTTTTTCTGCATTCACCCCCTTCATGACTCTCCTTCAACAAATGAAGATCGGCACCCGCCTGGCCTTCGCTTTTGCGGCGGTGCTGGCCGTCACCCTGATCCTGGGCGCGGTGTCCATCAACAGCCTGGCCACCGTCAACGGCGCCACGGCCGACATCGCCACCAACTGGCTGCCCGCCACCCAGGCCCTGAACCGCTTTCGCACCTCGGTGAACCGGGTGCAGCGCATAGAGGCCGACATGCTGCTGAACGGAACGCAAGAGGCCGTGCCTTCGCACCTGGCCGCCATTCAGAAAGCCCGCGACGAAGGCGAGGTCGCCAAGAAGGCCTACATGGCCACCGTGTCCTCACCCGAAGAGCGCGTCTTGCTGGCCACGGTGGTGGAGGCGTCCAAGCCCTACTACCAGGTGCAAGAGAAACTGCTGGCCATGCCACTGGGCTCACCAGAAGCGGTGGCAGCGGCATCCCAGCTGTTCCAGAACGAGAACAGCCAGGCCCTCAGGGCCTTCATCGACGCCCTGGAAAAACTGCAGGAGTTTCAAGCCCAAGGTGCCCGCCAGGCCTATGAGATGTCGCAGGCGCAATACGCGTCCACGCGGTTGATGGTCATCGGCTTGATCGTGGTGGGGATCGCGCTGGGCGCGGCCTTGGCCTTTGCCATCACGCGCTCGATCACCCAGCCCATCGCCCGGGCCGTCGAGATCGCCGAAACGGTGGCGCGAGGTGACCTCACCTCCAAGATCGACAACAGCGCCACCGACGAAGTGGGCCGCCTGATTGACGCCCTGAAGGCCATGAACGGCCAGTTGGCCGCCGTGGTGGGCGAGGTGCGCAACAGCTCAGACTCGATCGCCACCGGCTCCACCCAGATCGCCACCGGCAACACCGACCTGAGCCAGCGCACCGAAGAGCAGGCCAGCAACCTGCAGCAGACCGCCGCGTCCATGGAGCAGCTCACCAGCACCGTGCGCCAAAACGCCGAGACCGCCCGCACCGCGTCCCAGCTCGCCGGCAGCGCGGCGCAAGCCGCTGCCCTGGGTGGCGAGGTGGTGGGCAACGTGGTGGCGACGATGACGGACATCGCCCAATCGTCCAAGCGCATTGCCGACATCATCAGCGTCATCGACGGCATTGCCTTCCAGACCAACATCCTGGCGCTCAACGCCGCGGTGGAGGCGGCCCGCGCTGGCGAACAGGGCCGTGGCTTTGCGGTGGTGGCGGGTGAGGTGCGAACCCTGGCCCAGCGCTCGGCACAGGCCGCGCGGGAAATCAAAGACCTCATCACCGAGAGCGTCGGCAAGGTGGACACGGGCTCACGCCTGGTGGGCGATGCCGGCAAGTCAATGGGCGACATCGTGGACCAGGTGCGCCGCGTGAACCAGCTCATCTCCGAAATCAGCGCCGCCAGCCAGGAACAAAGCTCGGGCATTGACCAGATCGGGCACGCCGTGACCCAGCTGGATCAGGTGACCCAGCAAAACGCCGCCCTGGTGGAAGAAAGCGCCGCCGCCGCCGAGAGCCTGCGCCACCAGGCCAAACGGCTGGCCGAGACGGTGTCGGTGTTCCGGGTGTGAGCCACGGGCACTTGCCTGCGGCAAAAAGAAACGGGCCCCTCGGGGCCCGTTTCTTTTGGCGTGTCTGGCGGAGACTGTGTCCGCCATATTGGGGGATTGAAAAGTCTCAGTTAATCTCAAAACAACAGTGATCTCCCTCTGTAGCACCCTGCTAGTTGTTTCTGATGGGATCGGGTCATATCATTGAATCTCATTCGCCATGGTTCATAGGTAGAGACATAGAAGATGCCAAAGAAAGTCAAAGAGCTGGGTGCGCTCGATGTGAAGCGGCTAGACAAACCCGGCTTCCACCCTGTAGGCGGCGTTGCTGGGCTTGCATTGCAGATCACCCCCAATCTTCAAAAAAGTTGGGTGCTTCGTGCGGTCATTTCAGGGAAGCGGCGCAAGATGGGGCTTGGTGGCTTTCCCGATGTGACATTGGCCCAGGCGAGAGACTTCGCCCGTGCGGCGCGTGCGAAGATCGTCAGCGGCATTGACCCAATCGAGGAGCGCAAGGCTGCACGTCGAAGTCTCGCTGCCAGCAGAGCCAGGGACGTGACGTTCAAGCGCTGCGCCGAGGACTACATTGCGGCGCATCGCAGCTCATGGCGCAACGATAAGCACGCGGCTCAGTGGGAGAGCACTCTTGAGAAGTACGTCTATCCAGAGATCGGAGAGCTTTGGGTTCGCGACGTGACCATCGATCATGTGATGCGAATCTTGGAGCCAATCTGGCTCAGCAAGACTGAGACTGCAAGTCGTTTGCGTGGTCGGATCGAGCTGGTTCTTGATTCAGCGACCGCAAAGGGGCTTCGCGATGGCTTGAACCCTGCACGTTGGAAAGGTGGCCTTGCGACGCTGCTGCCTCCGGTGCGAAAGGTAACCAGGACCCAACACTTCAAGGCGGTGCCAGTGAATGATCTCCCTGCCTTCTTTGATTCACTGAGGAAGCAAGAGGGCATTGCTGCAAAGGCGCTTGAGTTCCTCATCCTCACCAATGTGAGGTCTCATAACGTGCGCCACGCCACTTGGTCTGAAATCGATCTTGAAGCAAAGACTTGGAAGATACCGGGCGAGGACTCGGATGAATCGAAGCAGCGGATGAAAGCTGGTGTCGAGCACGTCGTGCCACTGGCTCCGGCAGCGATCAAGTTGCTGAGGGAAGTTGGAAGAACGGACGGCACAGATCTGTTGTTCCCCTCGCCACGAAAGCTTGCTCCTCTATCCGACATGGCCATGAGCAAGCTCATGAAGGTGATGGGTGCTAACGGAGTTCCGCACGGCTTTCGCTCGACCTTCCGTGACTGGACGCTGGAGAAGACAAACTTCTCTCGTGAGATTGCCGAGCGGGCAATGGCTCACAGGGTTGGCGACAAGACGGAGGCCGCATACCTGCGTAGCGACGCATTTCAGAAGCGAGTCAAGCTGATGGACCTATGGGCCAGGTACTGCACGGCTCCTCCCGTTTCAACGTCCAACGTAGTACTCATCGAGTCGGCGAAGCTTGCCTGAAATTTTTTTGCCACCTGGGGTTGTCTCAGGTTTGTTTAGGTAATACCATATCAAATCAGATGAGCGAAGCACCTAAGACGCGTGGAGGGCCCGGTAGAGGCCAGGGACGAAAACCTCAGTCATCTGAGGGCGTCATGGTTCCAGTGACAGTCAAGATGACTGAACCCCAAAAGGCAAAGCTCACCGCGTTGGGCGGGGGGGCGTGGATTAGGAAAAAGATTGACGGGGCGAAAGTGCCCGAGAAGTAACCGCATGGCCCTGCGGCGGTGTATGCAGGGCAAAGGCGACGGCAAAGGTGCTTGGACCCACCAATGCCGTCTAACCACACAGCACATAGGAGGTGCGACATGGCTAAGTACGAGTCTATCCAAGTCACGGATGAGACCATCAAGAGCGTTCAGACGGGGCTCCGAGACCTGGACTGTCTCACTCAAAACGCGCAGGAGACCATCCAAACCGCAACGCGGTCAATCGCGTTGTGGCTGACTCAGCCTGACAGCGCTGATCGGCGTCAGCACATTCTCAATCTTTGCGAATTGATCGAGTACCACGCCATGGATGTGATGAACTGCGTGAATGCAACCGCAGAGAAGTATGGCGCGAACTTCCGTGATGTGGAGCGGGAAGCACAGAGCGACCGCATGCGTGCAGCTTCGATTGGGGCGTCGGCATGAAGACCGCAGATCACCCCACCAAGGCTCGGCGAGTGAAGTCTGAAAAGACCGATATTTCCTCGGAACTTCCGGACTTCTCATCAGAGTTGGATGACGAAGCTATGAATCAACTCGAGACGGCGGCACAGTCCCAAGGAATCGGTCGCAGGCTTGCACTTGTGGCGCTGTCGAGGGATCGTGCAACCCTGGCCGCTCTGTGTGTTGACAGCCCTGCCACATTTCGCGAGATGGTGGAGGCAATTGAAAGCTTCAAGGCCCATGCGGAGGGTCTATCCGAGCTTGCCGACTCTGCGATGGCACGGATGTTGGTTGCAGGTGCTCACGCGGAATCGGCGGCGAGGGGCGGCCATGGACTGTGATAGCGCGCGTCCCTCAGGAGTATCGGGGTGACTGCGGAGCGCTCACACGTCGGGCCGGCAAGCCCGACGTGCGAACTGACCTGGAGTCTTGAGGGCTTTCAGAAGACTGCAGCCGGCTGGATTGTCTTGATCCTGAACCCACAGGGTGAGCCCACAGTCGAACCTCTCGCAGACTGCACTCGTGCTGCGGCACAACGACGATGGTCGAATGACCGAGCCTACCAACAGCTCTGTCATCTTGAGCGTTTGTCCCAGGCGGCGGAGACACATGGATAGGAGATCGCGATGCAGATCCATTCATTCATGCAGCGACCCATCTACGGTGGAGTTTTCGGGAGTGGCCGTTATGCCCTGGCGACCATCCCGACAGTAACCCGTGGGTTGCATTCGCTGCAGTATTTGGTGATCGAACTGGCTCCGGGTGTCGTGATCAGCATGGCTGAAGACAAGACAACAGCCTTATCCCATGCCCGCCAACTCCTTCAGGCAACGCAACGTCTAGCTGCCATGGAAGCTGTAAGCGACGCCTCGACTAGGCAGGCAGAGCTTTGGCCAGCAGAGGCGTTTGAACAGCCCGCAGTGCGCCCACCAAATTCCCGCCCTATGCCCAGGCGAAGGGCGGATGTTTTCGCGAAGTCGGGTGGTAAGTGTCACTACTGCGGGATTGCCCTTACGCTGGACGGCAAATGGCATGTTGAGCATGCATTGCCTCGTGCGCTTGGAGGCTTGGACGAGATCGCCAACCTGTTCGCAGCATGTGTGCCGTGCAATCTCTCTAAGCGCGATCGTACCGCCCTTGAGTTTGTGATGGAGACGATAGGTGTGCATGAAGTCTGATCATTTGGCCCATTCTTGCCGTATCTAAGATTGAAGTAGATCAAGCAGGGAACACGACACTCGATATGGAAAACGTTGACAACATCTTGAAGTTTTTTGGGTCAGTCACTTTGTACGGCGGGGGGGCGGCGGCTGTCGCTTACTTCTTATTCAGACACCTAGGAAAGGGCTGGATCGATGCTCGCTTTGCTGAACGACTCGAACTGTTCAAGCATGACCAAGCGAAAGAAATCCAACGTCTGAAGATTGAGGTCGAATCAATCCTGAACGGTGCACTAAAGATCCAAGAGCGCGAGTTCACCATTCTTCCGGAGGCTTGGGCCAAGCTGGATGATGCATATAGTGCTACGTATGCACTTACGTCCCCCGTACAGGCGTTCACGGCTGTCGGACGCATGTCAGGTGTCGAACTGGATGAGTTCCTTGCTACATCAACGCTCACCGAAAGCCAGAAGCAAAGCATTCGTGATGCGCCAACTTCCTTTTCGTCCAGTAGGGGGCCCAATCGCGATGCCGTCTACCAAGACATTGTGTTTTGGTACGAATTGCATACGGTCAAGCAGTCAGTGCGAGAGCTTCAAAACTATGTGGCTTCAAACGGCCTGTTTCTTCCGCCTGATCTCAAAAAAATGTTCAAGGAAATGACGCCACTCTTGTGGTCTGCGGTCGTGACGTTGGAAGCTTCGCACGAAGGAAGGGCGCCGAAAATGCGAGGCGAGGCACATCAGAAGCTACTGGAGAGTGCAGTCCCATTGCACGAGGCAATCGAGAAGGCTATCGAAGAACGATTGCATTCGCATGGTAAGTCAGTGCATCAACGAGTTTGACCCTGAATGCATTGCTGACAATGCCCGCCATGACCCGCGCCCACCCTCGGTTGCTAGTCCTGTGGTGGTCCCTGAGGGAGTTTGAATGAGAGTGAATAAAAGAGGTGAGCCCTCGATACCGCGAGTTGTTTGGCAAGTCCAGGCAAGTTCTCATGAGCGCTTTGCCTCAGAGTTGGCAGAGATGGCCGAAGAGGCAGAGCAGGAGCTGAGCAAAGTAGTTGGTCAGCCAATGACGCCCGAAGCGGAATCGCTATTGAATGCGCTCACAATGGTGGTTGCGAAGCTTCAGGTGGGAGCTGAGGAACATCAAGTCACCGCCAAAGCGTGTCGCTCACTTCAGGCAAATGTGAGGGTGGGGCGGCCCGACAACTTGAGGCTGGCTGGTGGCTCGCCAAACCGCCTTCTTGATCTCATTCGGGGACGCTTTCCGAGCCCGCCAAAACGTCGGCCTGGCCGCCCTAAGGGAACGTTTGCTGGACCTGCTCCAGATGAGGTTTACGGAATGGTCGCAACTCATCGAGCTGAGACGGGGTCGAACATTGCGACATCCCTTGAGTTCCTGTGGCCGACTCTGTCCTCAAGAATGGGGCACAGCTCTCCGAACCAGGAGAGGGCCGCAGGATTGAAAAAGCTCCGTAACCTATACGACGAGGGACGGCGCAGACGTTTCAAGCGTTAGGGACTCGCGCCTACACCTTATGAGCTGCCACCTCTAGGTTCACGCAAGATTTCAATCGGAAAGATCTGTAGCGCTATTTTGATCGCGTGCCTGTAACAGGCGCAGTTGGCGGATGGCCGCCCGGCGTTCATGTAAGCGGTCTCTGGATGTGAAGCCATCTACCTTGACTCGCCTTGCACCACTGGTGATTGGCTTCCATTGCTCGTCCATCTTCTTGATGTGATTTGCGATTTGAACCAGTGGGTCGTCTCCTAGCTTACTTACGCCTTGTTTGTCAGCCATGTTGAGCGTGTAGACGTTCTCCTCTCGTTGAGGTTCCGCTGCGGCTCTGCGCCAACTCACTCGGACTGAGTAGACCTTCCCCTTGACCCGCTCGTAGTCCGCAAGGTAGCTGGCCACACCTTGCCCCGGCTTTAGGACACTGATCTTTTCAAAGGGGACTTCGATCCCGCCGCTTCGCCCTTCCCCGTTCTCTAGTGGAGGTGAGAACTCAACCGAGATGTCATAGGCAGTTGCGTTGCCCGTGTTGTCTACCTTCAGATCGAAGTGCCGCATTGACCAGCGGTTAGGGTCAAGTGTGGCGACAACATGAGGTTGCGATGTCGCCTTTGCCATCCGTTGAGTTTCCACTGCTAGCAGCTTTGTGACACGCCAGAGTAAAAAGGTCGCGACCGCAGTAACGATGGTTCCTAACATGCCCACGACAGCCACGAACGCGGGAAACCAGCCAGCAAAATTTTCCATCACAGTCCTTTTCTAGAGTTGTCAGATCTGGCGACTTGAACACCTACTACGTGTACAAGCCTCACGCAAGCGGTGACCCGTCCAGATGAAATCGTCAGCCGCTTGCCTCTCCTGCTGGAAAACAAGCGATCAATTGCGACAATTTTTCCACTGTTTTTCAGAAGTGGCGAAATTCAAAGTACCTCCATCCCGCCGTCATTGAGACAAAGCGGCATTCATGGAGGTGCATAGTGGCACTAAACGAAGTAAGGTCTTATAGGCCCAAGCAAGCAGCCGAACTCCTTGGCATCGGTCCAGCGACCCTGTGGCGTTGGATCAAGGAGCGAGAGGACTTTCCTCAACCGAAACGACTGAGTCCTCGCTGCACGGTTCTGGATGGTGCGGAGTTGATCGCTTGGCGTGACGCCCAGGGAAAGGCGGTGCAGAAATGATGGCCGCCATCCTTTATTTGTGGACTCGACTGCAAGCGCGGAGGACCACAAAATGAAGAAAGCCCCCGCACCGACCAAGACGCAAAGGGCTTCCAAATTAACGCGGCGCGAGTATAGCCCGCGCAGTACAGCCAGTGAAGCTCAGCGAGAGCGAATCATTCGCGCACTCAGAGCTGGCCCAAAAACCTCTTATGACCTTCGCCGTCTCGGATGCTATCAAGCGCCCGCGCGAGTGAAGGAGCTGCGTGATCGATTCGGATATTCGATTCGAACCGAACTCGTCACGCTCTATGACCGTGACGGATACATGCACGCTCGCGCGGCTCGATACCACCTAGAAGCAGAACCAGAAGAGGCGGGCATTCAGTGAACGGGCGCGGCGGGGGGCGGAAAAAGAACTCAGGCCGAGATTCGGGCGGGTTCGTGGCATTGCCATGGTCCGTCATCGATTCGCCTGCCTACGGACGGTTGAGCGTTCATGCACGGTCCTTGTTGATCGAGGTGGCTCGGCAGTTCGTGCGCGACAACAACGGGCGGTTGCTTTTGTCGCGTGCCTTCATGGAAAAGCGCGGTTGGAAGTCTGCCGACATGCTAACGAAGGCAAAACGCGAGCTGTTGGCTGAGGGCTTCATCTTCGAGACGGTGAAAGGGCATCGTCCCAATCGTGCGAGCTGGTACGCGGTGACTTGGCAGGCACTCGACCGTCATCACGACTATGACACCGGCGCGGCTGAGACCTTCAGGCGCAGTGCGTACCTCCATGGCGAGCCACTCAAAAACGCGAGGCTTATCCCGCCCCACGGTACAGAGGGGCCCCGTATAGGACCGCCTCACGGTACAGGAGCGCCGTTCTCTGTACCGCCCCACGGTCCTATCAGGGCCGGTTTTGCCCCTCTCTCTGTACCGCCACACGGAAACCATCTAGAGAAGCCATCTCTTGTGGGCGAACCATCAATCGAGGCAGCACTCCGGCATGAAGACCGACGAGCCGCTGCGTGACTCCAATGAAAGAACGCGAGATGCATCAAAAACTGAAACACCACGAAGTCTCAGCCGAGTGGGTAGACGACGAACACGGTCCCGCAATCATGCTCACGCAGCAGGATGGTTGGGGTGACGAACCGCAGACAACCATCGTGCATCCCTGGCAACTGCGAAGCATCTGCGAGCACTTCGATTTGCTGCCCGCGAGCAGCCCTGATGCCCAGCGGCAGTTGCAGACCATGGCACGCCGTCTGCGTCGTTTGCGCGACCGCATCAGCGATTTGCGAGACCACATCGCAAACCACAGCGACCACAGGCACGCAGACCTTACCTTCGAGCTGGTGAGCGTGAACGCGCTCGCAGACCTGGCGGATGAGTGGTGTGAGGATTTGGAGCCCATCGGCGAAGACTTCGAGGAAGCCTTTCGCGAAGCCTCTGAAGCAGGCGATGACGGCAGCCCTGACCAGCCCTCCTTGCTGTGAGGTGGCCATGGAGCTCCAGACCAATGCGATTGCCCAGTTTATGCGGGGCTTCGAACCAAAGACGCGCCCAGAGCCCAAGCAGCGAGGCCGACCACGCAAGAGAAATGAAGAGCTCTTTGCGAGGGTCATCCGGGGTCACAGAGCCGCCAGCGAGTGGTTTGCCCGTGAGCACGGGCGCGAGGCTCGCTCGGACCTTGAACTCTTCACCGCCTTCAGGGAATACGTGCAGGAGGTCTGCGCGGAAGACGTCCGAGCGGTTCGTGTCTTGTCGCTCGGATACACGCTCAAGACAGTTCAAAACCTGCTCGGGCAGGCCCGGCGCTTCTACCGCGAGCATCCCGAAAAATGCCCGTTTCTCGGGGTGGAGCAAGGGGGCCATTGCGGATCAAATCAATACAAGGACGTTCAGTAACGTCTTGGAAGGAGTTGAGAGATGCGCGCAAAGGAAGCTGAAATCAACCTCGAGAAGAGTATTCGCATCCTTCGATTGGATGAGGTGATTCATCGCACCGGGATGTCAAAAACCGCCATCTACGATCGCCTACGGAAGAACGACTTTCCTGAGCCCCTGAAGCTAGGGCCTCGAGCGGTCGGTTTCGTTGAGTCGGAGGTGAATGGATTTTTGCTGGACCTCATGAAACAGCGATCAGGCAAGGAGCAAGCCTGTGTCTGACCTGAGCAATGAATGCGTGTTGCACCAGGCTGATGGAAACACGTCCCGCGAAAAGATTGATCGCCTTGAGGCCGCCATGCGAGCACTCGACCAGGTTGATTGTCCGGTGCGTCACTACTTCGCCCCAGGCATGTATGCCCGTGAGATCTCAATCCCCAAGGGGGTTGTTCTGACGGGGGCCGTGCACAGGACCGAAAACCTCGCCGTGCTTTCCAAGGGGCGTCTCGAACTGGTTGTCGAGGGAGGCACAACCACTATTGAGGCTCCCTGCACCCTCACTGTCAAGGCGGGGGCGAAGAACGCTGCGGTGGCCTTGGAGGACTCGGTTTGGACCAACTTTTTCCCGACTACGGAGACCGATCCAGAAAAGCTGGTTGAGCTCCTCACCTACTCAAAAGCCTCCGAACTGCTCGGCGGCGCTGAGAACACGCAACTGATCGAGAACGCGAAAGCAAAGGCATTGGAGAACTGACATGGCATTTGGAATCAGCTCAGCCGCACTGGTCGGGATTGGTGGAAATCTGGTGGGCTCCCTCATCGGTGCTGACGCGGCCGGTGATGCGGCAGACGCACAGGCAGCGGCAGCCCGCGACACCAACGCCACCAACAAGTACATCTTTGACAAGCAGGTCGAACTGCAAGCCCCGTTCCGCGAAGCAGGACTGACCGCCAATAACCGGCTGATGCAGTTGATGGGACTCGCGGACGGGGGTGCGAGTAATGGGTCACTGATGGCTGATTTCGGGATGGCCCAGTTCCAAGCTGATCCTGGCTACCAGTTCCGCATGGACGAAGGCATGCGGGCGCTGGAAGGCTCTGCGGCTGCACGTGGTGGCCTGCTGTCTGGCGCTGCGATGAAGGCCATTCAGAAGTACGGGCAAGGTCTCGCGTCGGAGGAGTACGACAGGTCATGGCAGCGTGATCAGGCCACGAAGACCAACAAGTTCAACAGGCTTCAAGGGTTGGTTGGTACTGGCACGGGTGCAACTCAGCAGGTGAGCAACGCTGCTTCCAACTACGCCGCCAGGGTGGCCGACACGAACGCGTCTCTTGGCAATGCACAGGCCGCAGGTGCCATAGGCGCCGCCAACGCCTGGTCGAACGGTATCGGTCAGATGTCGAACAACCTGCTCCAACTGATCCAGAGACCAACGAGTTCGATTTCCCTGACTGGCTCCGCCTCTGGCCCTTACTACGGGTGATGACATGCAACTTGACCCCTCGATCATCCTGGCCTACCGAGGCCCTCAAATCGACTCCCCGAGCAACGCCCTCGCAAAGATGCTGCAGGTACAGACCGCACAGCAGCAAATGGAGGCCGCGAAGTTTGAGATGGAAGGCAAGCGCTCAGACCGCGAGCAGAACAACAATCTGATGCGGTTCCTTGCCAGCAACCCTGATCTACGATCGCCAGAAGGGCGCAATGCGCTTTACCGTGCGGCTCCCTTGAAAGCCGATGGCATTCTCAAAAGCCGTCTCGAAAGTGAGAGAGCGGGCACTGATGCACAAGCTGCGGCCTTCAAGCTGGCAAACGACAGATACAGCTCGTACAAGAACGCGTTGGGTGCTTTGTCGGCCATGCCAAACCTCTCAAAAGACATGGTCCTGCAGGCTGGTCAGGAGATGGTGGCCAATGGAGTTCTCCCCATGGAGATGTACCAGCAGGCCATTGGGAACATGCCAGACGATCCCGAGGCCCTGCGCCAGGCACTGCGATCAGGACTTGCCACTCAGCTCAAGCCCGAGCAGGTGTTCACCGTGTTTGCCCCGAAGCCCGAGAAGATCGACAACGGGCAGCAGATCATCACCCGCGACCTGAACCCGAACAGCCCGACCTACGGGCAGAACACGGGTGGCGCTCCGGTGCAAAAGCTGCAAAGCCCGGACAGCATCGCCAGCAATGCAACGACTCGTCGCGGTCAAGACCTGAAGTTCCAGACCGACAGCCAAGCCAATACTGTTGCCGGCCAGGCCATCGTGTCGAAGAAGATTCAGGACGTTGAACTGAAGCTGCAAGACGACTACCGGACTGAGAGCAAGGGCTTCGCGGAAACCTCGACGGCCATGAAGAAGGTTCTTTCGGCGATTGAGACTGCCGACAAGAACCCGGGCTCGGCGCTGTCGGCTGGTACGGCCTTCATGAAGATTCTCGACCCGAACTCTGTTGTTCGTGAGACCGAGCTGGGCATGGCGCTGAACGCTTCCGGCTGGTTCGACCGCGCCACGAACATCGTCAACACGCTGCAAAGCGGGCGCGTGATGACTCAGGAGCAGAAAACGAACCTTCGACAAGCAGCGCAAGACCTGTTTGAAGAGGCCAAGGCTTCGCAGCGCGAGATTGACGCGGCGTATGAGCAGCGTGCGCGGGCCTACGGGGCAGACCCAGGCCGGGTGATCGTGGATCGTGGGCAAACGGCTACGAGGGCCCCGCAGACCGGCCTCCCTTCAATGAGTGCGATTGACGCCGAACTGGCACGCAGAAATGGGGCTCGATGATGGACCTGTCAAAGCTTTCCACGGATGACCTCATCGCTTTGAAGCAAGGCGATCTCGCGCGCGTTTCGACTGATGGCTTGTTGCAGTTGAAGCAATTGAGCGGCGGTCGCTCTGATGCCTACCGCGATGGACGAGAAGCCCCCGGCGCACTGCGCGGCCTCCTCTCAGTTGCAAGCGGCCCAACCTTCGGTTTTGCAGATGAGATTGCCGGTGCGGTAGGCGGAGCCTTTGGGGCTGTCGCCAACCCAGAGGCTGGCGGCTTCTCCGAGCAGTACCGCAATGTCCGCGACTACGTCCGAGGTGCCCAAGACTTCGAACGTGAAGCCAATCCCATCTTCAGCAGCGTCACGCAGGCCATGGCATCTGCGCCCTTGATGGTGGCTTCACCGCTGACGCGCCTGGTAGGTGCATCCCCTTCGGCCACTCAGGCCATGAGCATGACCCGGCAGATGGCACAAGCAGGAAGGGCCGGCGCAATCTATGGCGGAATCGGGGGCGCGGGTAACTCCACAGCCGAGAGCGGGTGGGGTATGGCTCAGGATGCCCTGAAGGGGGCGGCAACCTCGGCTGCAATCAGCGGCGCGTCGATACCTGTGCAGCGTGGAATCTCAGCCGTTGCCGGCAACGTGGCCGCCCGAGTAAATGAGAGCGCTGCAGTCAACCAAGCGAAGGCAAAGATCGCAGAAGCTCTGTCGAGGGATGGTCGAGGGTCAGTGGTTCAGTCCGGGGCATCTGACCCGATTGCACAAGCCCAAGCCCGATTCAACAAACTTGGCGATGAGGCTGTGCTGGCCGATGCCGGTGGACAGAACACCCGCCAACTGCTGGACACGCTCGCCACCCTGCCGGGTCAGACCAAGCAGGCCACCGAGACCCTGATTCACAGCCGTCAGGCTGGTCGGGCAGGTCGTCTGATCGATGCTGCCGAAAGCGCGCTGGGGACCGATGGGAAGCGTTTGGCTCCGAGTCTGGCCCAGTGGATTGATGACCGCCAGACCGCTGCCGCCCCGCTTTATGAGCGCCTGTATCAAATGCAGGTCCGACCAGACGCTGGATTGCGGCAACTCGTCCAGGCAGCGGATCAGCTTGGGGCAACAAAGACGGCGCGTGACATGGCAACGGCTGATCGAATCGGCTTCACGCTCAATCCGAAGGGGGCCGATCCTTTCAGCATGCGCGACCTTGATCTGGTGAAGCAGGCGCTGGACACCAAGATTGCCAGCAAGGTGGACAAGCTCAACGGAGGACTGACCCCCGAGGGCGCCTCTCTGATGCGCCTCAAGGCCGCCCTGGTGGACAAGTTGGATGAGTTGACCACGGGGCAAGGTGGCTCGCTGTATCAGCAGGCCCGCGAAGCCTTTGCAGGGCCGTCTGCTTTGTTAGATGCGGCGCGGGTAGGCCGCACCTCCATGCAAAAAGATGGTGTCGCGATCCAGGAGCTGATGCGCGGCATGAGTGCTTCAGAGGTCGAAGCATTCAAGGTCGGCGCGTTTGAGTCGCTACGCAGCAAGCTGGGGCGGGAAGCGGGCCAAACTGAGATTCTGCGGATGTGGAAGGAGCCGGCCACTCAGGAGAAGCTCAAGGCTCTCTTCGGTGGTGAGCGCGAGTTTCGAAGCTTCGCTGCGACAGTTGCCAAGGAAGGACGATTGAAGGCCCTGGAAGGCGTAGGACGAGGGTCCCAGACTGCTGCTCGCCAGTACGGTGCCGGCGATCTGGACGTAGCGGCGATTGCTGAGGCTGGCCAGGCTGCATCCAGCGCGACGAGCGGGAATCTTCTTGGTCTGATGGCTTCTGCCGGTAACGCGTGGAACCGTGTTGCTACTCCCGAACCTGTTCGCAACAAGCTTGGTGAACTCCTCTTGTCAAAGGGTGAGGCGGGTCGAAACAAGTTGGCCGAACTGGTCAGCTTCACGCAACGGATCAATGACGACCGAGCCAAGCTGGCAGAACGCGCAGGGTTCCTGTTCAGCCAGCCCGGCAGCACCATGGGGACGAGGTGCCTCAATGGTCAAGAAGCACGAGCCTAAAGAGCACCAGGTGAAGAGGTTCAACGGCATGACAAGCGAACAGGCGCTTGCTCATGCCGCGATCCACTCTGGTGCCAATGCTGCCTATGTCATCGATGCCTTTCAGGGGAATCTTCTTGGGGGCGAGGTGCATTTCTCGTCGCTGATCGAGGCGTTGGACAAATCCATCGACAAGACCTCGGGCGGCGACTTGGCGAAGCTGGAAGCCATGTTGGTCGGGCAGGCAACTGCGCTGCAGACGATCTTCGCGAGCCTTGCTCGTCGTGCGGCAGGTCAGCAGTCGCTCAAGCACTACGAGGCGTTCCTCGGCTTGGCGTTCAAGGCACAGGCTCAGAGCCGGGCCACCATTCAAGCTGTGGTTGATCTGAAGTACCCACGGCAGGCAGTCTTCGCCAAGCAGGCCAACATCTCCCACGGGCCACAGCAGGTGAACAACGGGAGCGTGCCGACTTACGCGACCAGTACGCACCCGTGCGCGCGGGCGCGCGAGGAACTTGAAAACCCGCAGATCAAACAATTTGAAGAGGCATCACATGAGAGCTTCAGGATGGACCCCCGAGAGGCGCGAGAGGCAGTCTCAGTTGATCCGCACGTGGCGGCCTTGGGACAAGTCAACAGGTCCTCGCACTGAGGTGGGGAAAAGTGTGGTCGCCCGCAATGCCTACAAGGGGGGCCTTCGCGATCGGTACCGGGACCTCGCAGCAGTGCTGAGGCGGCAAGAGGACTGGATTTCGGAAGAACTGAAAGGGATCAGCGCATGAGCAATCAGGAACTCGAGGCACGCCTGACCAGGCTTGAACAGGCAATCATCCAGCTTCGCGACATTCTCTCGGGGAGCATGGGGGCTGCAGATGCCGACAGTGCGACGCTCACAGGATTGCTGATCGCCTCAGCGCAATCGCCAGAGGTACAAGAGCACGTGATGAGGTCGCTGGAGACCCGAATGTCTACGAATCTCGCGGTGTCGCTCAACCAGCCGGCGTTTGATGCCTTTGACGACAGACGTAGACAGCTTGTGGATGTTCTGGAGTCGCCACACGGCTGACCCGCACTAGACTGGCTTCCATCATCAAAAGGGAGGGGGAGCAAATGCCGTTTCTTCGTTTTCTGCTGGTCGCACTTGCTGTCTTGTTCGGACCTGCCTCATATGCCGCCGACTGGGACAGCTGCGCGGATGACCTGGACCGTTTGCGCCGAGCGGCCAGGGATGCAACAGACGTTGCCGAACGCGTGAAGTCAGCGGCTGCAGATCTAGAGAATTGCCGCCGAGAACCGAGGTTCTACGACTCCTACGGAGACCGCTGCTCGAGCAAATCCTCCGACTATGAGAGCGAGGTGTCCACGTTGAGTAGCGAGCTGGACACGGTTTCTCGGCGAGTGAGAGATGTCAGCTACTCGTGTGACATGCAGGTTGGCGGCGGCCTGCGCGCAGTTCCCCCGGTTCGTTCTTCGGGGAATCGGATGTGCGACGTCATGCACCAGTATGTCGGGCGACTGCCAGAGGCCACCTTGATCGAGACCTGCAAGAAGTCCATGCCAGAGGCTGATTGCCGAAAGTGCCTCTCGTCCAAGTGAGGCCCCGACATGACCACTCCGACACTAATCGAATGGGCTGAAAGGGCTGCGATCGAGAACTTGAAAGAGCGGCTAGCAAACCTAGATCAGCTTCGCGCCCAGGCCAGCAGCCTGCTGCAGCTAATCCTGGTGGGAATTGGTGGTGCGCTGACCTTTGCCGTGAAGGTGTTTGACCCCGGCCCGGTCGGGCCTTTGGTTGCCGGGGCGTTGGCCGTCGTCCTGTGGCTGTGTTGGGTCGCCGCGGTGCTGGTGTGGAAGTGCCTTTCCACGAGCCGCGTTCCGGTGGTTTTTAATCACCCCAAGAACCTATGCAACGAAGAAGCAAAAGCCGCCAAGTTTGACGACTGGCGGGAGAGAGAGCTCCGCACACTGGGTGATCGCATTGACGGGGTCAAACCGATCGTTGAGTCCGTTGGGACATGGCTCGACCGCTGTAGGTATGCGGCGATTGCGACGCCGCTGTTATTTGCGGCGGGCGCTTTGGTCTGTCGGTCGGGGTAGGCTGACGGTCACGTCTTTGCCAGTCATCGTCAGGTAGTGGGGTCGTGGCCATTGGACTCTCCTGCGCCAAGATGCTAACTCAGTGTATCCACCAGACCTGATCAGCCTACCGATAGGGTTCGGGGTCATCGTTGTAGCGTGAACCAACAGGAGGAGTGTCGGGTGAATCTAGTTCTTCAACTGCTGTTCGCTTGCCCAAGGTGCTGGGTGGTCCTTGGCGGCACGCTTTCCAGCGTATGTGCAGTGCTAATCCTGCTTGGATGGCGGCTTGGAAAGCGAGTCGAACGTGTGGAGGCTGTATCTGGGGTGCAGATTGACTTGGGCAGCATCATCGCCGCCTTACCACTCCCGGTGCCTGTTACTGCGCCTGGTATGTTCTTGGCAGTATGCGGAGTCGTATTGGGGCTGGTCCTCGCCGCCTTCGGGCGCTGGGCCGCTAAGTTCTAAGCCTCAGCCGCCTGCCACCTTTCGGTTTTTCTTTTTGGCTTCCCTCTGTCGCTGTAGTTCATCTAAAGCGGCCAGGTTCGGACCTACTGGTATCGGCGTCTGCCTGTCCTCAATCCAGGCTTCGACGTGCGTCCTCGCGACTCAGAAACCCGTGTTGTGCATGCTGGCGATGCTACGTAAAGGCCGGCCAGACGTGAAAAAGCCCGCACGTGGCGGGCCTTAGCACCTTGACCATATTGGGCTTTTGATGGCCGCGCTCGCGTTTCAATTCTCGTCTGGTCCCGTGCTATCGGGCTTCGATGGTCCGCTTTGCAGTACCGAAAGACCAAGGGTCAGGGGGCCCCAAGGATGGCGTCCAGTCAACCAAGTGGTAGCTTCTCGGATGGCTCCGTACAGCACGGAGTGTGCAGTGATCGTCGCACCGCGTTGGGCAGTTTCCTCGTCCAAGCTCGGGTCGATCAGTTGCAGGCCGCACACACACTCCATGTCGATGGAGTATGGGTGGTCGCTCGATTGCTCCGGGTTGATGATGGTCCGCATTGTTGCGGCGAACAAATTCTTGTCCTTTTCATCCCGTCGTACGTCGATGCTGTTTTTGATGTTCAGTGGAGCCTCATGCTCAGGAGAGAAGCCCTGCATGGATATGACCACGTTTCGAACAAACAGTACCCGTTCGAGCGCGAAGGGCGAGGTGACCTTGTTCATGCAGCGATCCGATCCAAGTCGAACTCGTGATGATTGGCTGGTGTTTGCTTAGCGAGAGAGGTGGTCGCATTGACCGTGTGTACCCTCCACCAATGGTCGCTGGCTCGAGGTGGCAGCGCAACCTTGGCATGTTCAGCCCATCGGCTGGCGTCGATTGCTTCATCCACGATACGGATGTCCAGCTGACCGTTACAGGCACGAGCGAGCTTGACCATGGTTTCAATGGTGAAGTTGGTGTCACCGCGGAAAACTTTGGTGATGTAGGCTGGGCTGGTGTCGATTTTCTCGGCCAGCTGTTTGTTGCTCAGGCCGCTCGCTCTACGCCAGCGTTCCAGAGCCAGAGAGAAGTTAAGTTTGGCCTTTTCGACCCAGTAGGCATCAGACCTCTTTGCCTTGTTGACGAAGGCGGCCAGAGATTTACTCAGTGCCATTGCTCAAAGTTCCTTGTATGCGATGTTTCCGATGTTGTCGAAGTAGTCCGCCTTCATTCTCGCGGCGGCATCAATCATGGCTCGGTCTACCTTTTGCGTCTTCTTCACGGTTCCCGCTGTGCAGACTGCAATGTCGCCGTTCACGCCTCTGAAAAAGTACAGACGTAGGCGGCCCTTGATGAACTCGTAGATCCCATGTTTCTTGTCCGCTTGATGGCATAGAGCAGTGGGGAGGCCATCAAGGCCGTCTTCAGCCACTCTGGACAGCAGTTGGACAAGTGCTTGTCGGTTCGAATCGAAGCCAACTTGATCGTCGAGCAGGAAATCGTGCGCTGGGAAGCTTGTTCCTTTCTCCATGGCTACAACCTTGTACTGCCCTTCTGCAAGCACTCCGACCGTGATCATATTAACCCATAGGTTAAGTTTGCAAGTGAAGACAAGGTAAATCCTCCATCTGTTTGGGCTTTTGGCGGGGCTTGCAGAGGTCGAGTGATGCGGTGCCCCAGTCTTGGTGCAAGCGGGAACAGTTGCTGCGGACGACGCTACAGCGTCCACTCATCGATCTTTTGCCGTAGGGAATGCACCAGATTGTAGGAAGACCTTGTTACTGAACGGAATGTGCTCCGCTTTGTGTCATCTCTTAGTAGGATGAACGGTTGCCCGACGCAGTAAGCCAAGCTTGCACAGCTTCGATTGGCCATGCCGTCACCCTTGCGCTCAGCTTCACTGGGCGGGGGAATTGACCTCTGGAGACCCACCGCCAGAGGGTGGCTGACGAGATGGGGAGTACTGCGAGCAGCCCGGCTTGCCTGATGTACCCGGCCTGTGGCATCTCATGGCGAAGCTGCTGCAGTTTATGTGCTGGGTTGGCGGGGTCCTTCGGGGCCGCAACTGGTGGACCCGAGAAGATGGCATTTCTGAGGCGCTTCTGCATGTCTGAGACTCCGGTTGTTGACACGGAGCGGAGTCTCTAGAGATCCGGTTGAAGAGCACAGAGACTTGCCGAGCAGATCCACATGCTTGCTCAGAAAATCCATAGGTCTGCTATGCAGATCTATGTTTCTTGGGTCTCGTCTTGCAAAGGTTTGGTTTTACGTACGATGTAGAAGCCCCGTTCGCGGAACCAACCAAGCACTGTCGCAAGGTCGTAGGGAGTGCCCTTGTCGTCCTTCGGCAGTTGGTTCACGACTTCCTCTGCCGCGGCCTTCTTTGTACGGAAGGGCTTGGACTTGGCAATGTTGATCGCGCTGTCTAGCAGGGCCTCGCGGTTCGCATGCAGGGCGCCTGCCGCATGTTTTGCCCTTGTGCTTCTATGGATTGACTCTAGGCGAAGCGAGTGTGCAATCTGCAGCGCTCGTGACGCCTCGAGCGCATTTCCTCCTGCGTCGCTGAACCTTTTCGCCGCCTCACCAGCCGACTCTGCTTGTGGGGGCCGTGCGTCGAGAAGTACCAAGCACTTGCGAACATGTAGGAGCGCGAAGACTGCGAATCTCTCCCATTGCTGCAACTTGGGACTGAACGTTTCCCAGTCAACCGTTCTTTCCAGTGCAGAGAACACTACGACCCTGCTGGGCTGTTCCATCAGGATCGAGAAGGGTGCGTTCAGCGATCTAGCTGGATGGGCCTTGTTTAGGAGTTCTTCGTCATATCGAAACCCAGGTGCATCCCCCCGCAGAAAGACCTCAAGTTGCTCGGCTGCGCCGGCTAGCCAACTCTCGTCCTTTTCGCTGAGCAGCACACTCACCTCACGGAGGATCTGAGATGGCCAGCCGAAGAACTCCTCGCACCTTGCTTCTGGGATGTGGGGCGAGCCGAAGATGGCATCGAGGTCTTGATTCACTGAAACTGCTCTGAGGTGCGGCACCCATGCAGGATCGAATCAGACCGTCTCGCAAGGTCTCACCCTAAATGGAACCTTAGATGATCCATTTTGTGATGAGGGGCGCTGGAGGCCGCATAAACACTAGTGGTCTGGCGGAGACTGTGAGATTCGAACTCACGGACGGTTGCCCGTCGGCAGTTTTCAAGACTGCTGGTTTAAACCACTCACCCAAGTCTCCGGAAGGCCCGGATTGTAGCGGGGCGGCGGGGCTCAGGCGCTGGGCTGGGCGCTTCGCAGCAGGCCGCGGGTTTCGATGAAGCGCACCACCTCGTCCAGGCCGGCCAGGGTTTTGAGGTTGGTCATGACCCAGGGGCGGCGCTCGGGGTCGGGGCGCATGCGGGCGGTGTCGGCCTTCATCACGTCGAGGTTGGCGCCCACGTGGGGGGCGAGGTCGGTTTTGTTGATGACGAAGAGGTCGCTCTTGGTGATGCCGGGGCCGCCTTTGCGGGGGATTTTTTCGCCGGCGGCCACGTCGATCACGTAGATGGTGAGGTCGCTGAGTTCGGGGCTGAAGGTGGCGGCCAGGTTGTCGCCGCCGCTTTCCACGAACACGATGTCGGCGTTGGGGTGTTCTTGCAGCATGCGGTCGATGGCCTCGAGGTTGATCGAGCAGTCTTCGCGGATGGCGGTGTGGGGGCAGCCGCCGGTCTCCACGCCCATGATGCGCTCGGGCGGCAGCGCGCCGCTGATGGTGAGCAGGCGCTGGTCTTCCTTGGTGTAGATGTCGTTGGTGATGGCGATCAGGTCGTACTGCTCGCGCATGGCCTTGCAGAGCATCTCCAACAGGGTGGTTTTGCCCGAGCCAACGGGGCCGCCAATGCCCACGCGCAGGGGGGGCAGGGTTTTGGTGCGGTGGGGGATGTGGTGCAGGGCGCTCGTGTTGCTCATGGTGCTCAGGATCGGAACAGGCGGGAGTATTGGGTTTCGTGGCGGGCCGAGAGGATGGCCAGGCCGGGGGTGAAGGCTTGGCGCTGGTCATCGCGCAGGCCCAGGGCGTGGGCCACGGCGGCGGGAATCTCGCGGGCGAGCTGGGCCAGCATGCGCTGGCCTGAGCCCTGGCCCAGGGGCACGGCCTTGATGGCGGCCTGCACGCCGTTCTCGGCCCAGGCGAAGGCCAGGCTGTGCAGGCAGTCGCGCGGGCTGGCGCCGCTGCGCGCGGCCACGCCGGCCCAGGCCACGGGCCAGGTGGGCTGGGGCAGGGCGGCGGCTTGCAGGGCGTCGTGCAGGCCCTCGCCCAGCGGGCCGAGGCTGCGCGCCCATTCCAGCAGCGAGCGACCCATCTGCTCGGCCTGCAGGCGCAGTTCCTGGGTTTCGCGGGTGTGCAGCACCCAGTCGTTGAGCTGGTGCAGGCGGGCGTGGTCGGCGTGGGCCCAGGCGGGCAGGGCCTGGGCCACCACGGCCAGGTCGCTGCGGGCCTGGCCCAGGTGCAGCTGGTCGATGAGCCACTGGGCGGCGCTGGCTTCGTTGTTTACCCAGCCGGCTTCGATGGCGGCTTCCAGCCCTTCGGAGTAGGAGAAGCCGCCCACCGGCAGGGCGGGCGAGGCCAGCCAGAGCAGGCGCAGCAGGCCGGGGGTGGCGGCCTCGGGGGTGGTGTCAGTGGCCGTGGCCATGGTCGTGTGGGTGGTCATGCCCATGGCCGTGGTCATGCCCGTGCCCATGGCCGTGGTGGCCGTGTTGTCCGTGTTGCCCATACGCGCCGCTCTCGGGCTCGAAGGGCTCCAGCGCCTCCACCACGGTCAGGTGCATGGCGCGCAGCATGTCGGCCAGCACGTGGTCGGGCTCGATCTTCAGGTGGTCGGGGCGCAGCTCGATGGGCACGTGGCGGTTGCCCAGGTGGTAGGCGGCGCGGGTCAGGTCGAAGGGGCTGCCGTGTTCGGCGCAGGGGGTGATGCGCAGCACCGGCTGGGGCGCGGCGATGGCGCGCAGCAGGCTGCCGTCTTGGCTGATCAGGGCGTCGCCGCCGCGCACCACGGTGCCGCGCGGCAGAAACACGCCCAGGCGCCGGCCTTCGCTGTCGGTGGCGTCGAAGCGGCTTTTTTGGCGCACATCCCAGTCGAGCGAGACGGTGGGCGCGCGGCGCAGCAGCGCGGGCGCCAGGCCTTGGCCTTGGGGGATGAGCTTGGAGACTTGGATCATGGAAGGCGCTTAGAACAGAAAGTAGCGCTGCGCCATGGGCAGGCGCTTCGCGGGCTCGCAGGTGAGCAGTTGGCCGTCGGCGCGCACGGCGTAGGTTTGGGCGTCGATCTCCATGCGCGGCAGGTAGGCGTTGTGCACCATGCTGGCCTTGGTGGCGCTGCGGCAGCCCTGCACGGCGGCCAGGGTTTTCTGCAGGCCGAAGCGCTCGCCCACGCCAGCGGCCAGCGCGGCCTGCGACACAAAGGTGAGGCTGCCTTTGGCGATGGCGCTGCCGAAGCTGCCGAACATGGGGCGGTAGTGCACCGGCTGCGGCGTGGGGATGGAGGCGTTGGGGTCGCCCATGGCGGCCAGGGCGATGCTGCCGCCCTTGAGCACCAGGGCCGGTTTCACGCCGAAGAAGGCGGGCTTCCACACCACCAGGTCGGCCCACTTGCCCACTTCCACCGAGCCGATGAGGTGCGACATGCCGTGGGCGATTGCGGGGTTGATGGTGTATTTCGCCACGTAGCGCTTGACGCGGAAGTTGTCGTGGCGGCTGCTGTCTTGCGGCAGGCTGCCGCGCTGCTGCTTCATCTTGTCGGCGGTTTGCCAGGTGCGCAGGATCACCTCGCCCACGCGGCCCATGGCCTGGCTGTCGCTGCTCATGATGCTGATGGCGCCCAGGTCGTGCAGGATGTCTTCGGCCGCGATCGTTTCGCGGCGGATGCGGCTCTCGGCGAAGGCCAGGTCTTCGGGGATGGCGGCGTCCAGGTGGTGGCACACCATGAGCATGTCCACGTGCTCGTCCAGCGTGTTCACGGTGTACGGCATGGTGGGGTTGGTTGAGCTGGGCAGGAAGTTGGCCTCGCCCACCACGCGCAGGATGTCGGGCGCGTGCCCGCCGCCAGCGCCTTCGGTGTGGAAGGCGCACAGGGTGCGCCCCTTCGTGGCGGCAATCGTGTCTTCCACGAAGCCCGACTCGTTGAGCGTGTCGCTGTGAATGGCCACCTGCGTGTCGGTCTCGTCGGCCACGCTCAGGCACTGGTCAATGGCCGATGGCGTGGTGCCCCAGTCTTCGTGCAGCTTCAGGCCGATGGCACCAGCCTCGATTTGTTCGCGCAGGCCGGCGGGCTGGCTGGCGTTGCCCTTGCCCAGAAAGCCCAGGTTCATGGGCAGGCCGTCGGCGGCTTGCAGCATGCGCTCCATGTGCCAGGGGCCGGGCGTGCAGGTGGTGGCGAAGGTGCCGGTGGCCGGGCCGGTGCCCCCGCCGAGCATGGTGGTCACGCCGCTGGCCAGGGCCTCGTCCACCTGCTGCGGGCAGATGAAGTGAATGTGGCTGTCAATGCCGCCGGCGGTGACGATGCTGCCCTCGGCCGCGATGATCTCGGTGCCCGGGCCGATGACGATGTCCACCCCGGGCTGGGTGTCGGGGTTGCCGGCCTTGCCGATGGCCACGATGAAGCCGCCCTTCAGGCCGATGTCGGCCTTCACGATGCCGCTGTGGTCAACGATGACGGCGTTGGTCAGCACCGTGTCTACCGCGCCCTCGGCGCGCGAGCGCTGGCTTTGCGCCATGCCGTCGCGAATGGTTTTGCCGCCGCCGAACTTCACCTCTTCGCCATGGCCGCCCGCGGCCAGGGTGAAGTCTTTTTCGATTTCGATCAGCAGGCCGGTGTCGGCCAGGCGCACGCGGTCGCCCACGGTGGGGCCGAACATGTCGGCGTAGGCGCTGCGGGAAATGCTTGCCATGGGGGGTGTCCTCTGGGGTTCAGGCGCGGGATCGGGTGCGGGTGTCAGAGAGGGCCTTGCGTGAGCCCGCGAAAGCCAAACACCACGCGATCGCCGGCGTAGTCCACCAGCTCCACCGTGCGCTGCTGGCCGGGCTCGAAGCGCACCGCGGTGCCGCTGGCGATGTTCAGGCGCATGCCGCGCGCGGCCGCGCGGTCAAAGGCCAGGGCGCCGTTGGTTTCGGCGAAGTGGTAGTGCGAACCCACCTGAATGGGCCGGTCGGCCGTGTTCTGCACCACCAGCGTGAGCGTGCGGCGGCCGGGGTTGAGCGGGTGCTCGCCCGCGTCGATCAGCAGTTCTCCGGGGATCATGGTGTTCAGCCCGCCACCAGGCCCCAGGCCATGTTCAGGCCGCTGAGGGCCACCAGGGCGCCAGCGGCGCGGGTCCACCACAGGGGCTGGCGGCGCAGCGCGTGGCCCAGGCCCAGGCCGATCAGGTGCAGCACGGCCGTGCTGGCCACCATGCCCAGCAGAGCGGCCAAGCCGCCCAGTTCTTGCCCGTGCGCAGCGCCGTGGAACAGCGCAAAGCCGGCCACCAGCGCGGCGCCCGCGGCCTCGGGCAGGCGCTGGCGCGCGGCCAGCAGCAGGCCCACCACCAGCATCGAGGCGGCGATCATGGGCTCAATGCCCGGCAGCGCCAGGCCGCCCTGGGCCAGCAGCGCGCCCACCAGCAGCGTGAAGGCAAAGGCCAGCGGGGCCAGCCAGGTGCGCCGCGTGGTGCTGGCGCTCCATACGCCCACCGCCACCATCGCGGCCAGGTGGTCCAGGCCGCTGAAGGGGTGCCACAGGCCGGCGGCCAGGCCGTGGTGCTCGCCCACGTCGGCGCCCACGTGGGCCATGGCCAGGGGGGCGGCGCCCGCCAGGGCCAGCGCGCTGAGTGTCTTGAGGGTGCGGGTGGTGTTCATCGTCTTGGCTGGGGTGGTCATGGGGGGAAGCTCAGGGGATGGGCTGGTGCACGGTGACGAGCTTGGTGCCGTCGGGGAAAGTGGCCTCGACCTGGATGTCGGGAATCATCTCGGCGATGCCCTCCATCACGTCGTCTCGCGTGAGCACGCGCCGGCCTTCGCTCATGAGCTCTGCCACCGACTTGCCGTCGCGCGCGCCCTCCATCACGGCGGCGCTGATGAGGGCCACAGCCTCGGGGTAGTTCAGCTTCAGGCCGCGCGCGCGGCGCCGCTCGGCCAGCAAGGCGGCGGTGAAGATGAGCAGCTTGTCTTTTTCGCGGGGAGTTAATTCCATGTTTCGCTTCGCTCAATAGTCAGCCCGCGCGGCCGCCCAAGGCTGGCCGAACTCTTGGCGTCAGTTCCATGCCAGGGGTTCAGCAAAACCCGTGCCTCGCGCCTGCGCTCTTGGCCCTGGTGGCACGAAATCTGCACCCGGCTTGGGCGTGAATGCCCCATCCAGCCCGCCCCACGCCGCCCAAGATGCCCCGCAACGCATCATCAAGGTGCGAAGGGACTACAACAATTGGGTGGCGCGCGAGACGATGGAGGACTACGCGCTTCGCTTCACGCCGCAGCGCTTTCGGCAGTGGTCGGAATGGCGGGTGGCCAACACGGCGTTTGGCGCGGCGTCTTTCCTGATCTTGGAGGCGGTGGGCGCCACGCTGCTGGTGCAGTACGGCTTCACCAACGCGGCGCTGGCCACTCTGTGCACGGGGCTCATCATTTTTCTGGCGGGCCTGCCCATCAGCGTGTACGCCGCGCGCCACGGGGTGGACATGGACTTGCTCACGCGCGGCGCGGGCTTTGGCTACATCGGCTCCACCATCACCTCGCTCATCTACGCCTCGTTCACCTTTATCTTCTTTGCGCTGGAGGCGGCGGTGATGGCCTATGCGCTGGAACTGGCGCTGGACATTCCGCCCGCCTGGGGCTACCTCATTTGCGCGGTGGTGGTCATTCCGCTGGTGACGCACGGCGTGTCGGTGATCAGCCGCTTCCAGGTGTGGACCCAGCCGCTGTGGCTGGTGATGATGGTGGTGCCCTTTGTGGTGGTGTGGCGCGAAGCGCCCGAGACATTCACCGAGGTGGTGCGCTACGGCGGCCAACATGGTGCAGGCGCGGGCTTTGACTGGCACTTGTTTGGTGCAGCCCTCACCGTGGGCATTGCGCTGATTACCCAGATGGGCGAGCAGGCCGACTACCTGCGCTTCATGCCCGCGCCCAGGCCGGGGCAGCGCGCGCGCTGGTGGGCCGGCGTGCTGGCCGGTGGGCCGGGCTGGGTGGTGCTGGGCGTGGCCAAGATGCTGGGCGGCGCGCTGCTGGCCTATCTGGCCATCCGCCACGCGGTGCCGCCCGAGCGCGCGGTGGACCCCAACCAGATGTACCTGGCCGCCTACGAGCTGGTGTTCTCGCACCACGGCTGGGCGGTGGCGGCCACGGCGCTGTTCGTGGTGGTGTCGCAGCTCAAGATCAACGTCACCAACGCCTACGCCGGCTCGCTGGCCTGGAGCAACTTCTTCTCGCGCCTCACCCACAGCCACCCCGGGCGCGTGGTGTGGGTGGTGTTCAACACCTTCATCGCTTTTTTGCTGATGGAGATGAGCGTGTTCGAGGCCCTGGGCCAGGTGCTGGGCGTGTACTCCAACATCGCCATCGCCTGGATCATGGCGGTGGTGGCCGACCTGGTCATCAACAAGCCCCTGGGCTGGTCGCCCCCGGGCATTGAGTTCAAGCGCGCCCACCTGTACGACGTGAACCCCGTGGGCGTGGGCGCCATGGCCCTGGCCTCGGTGCTGTCCATCGTGGCCCACACCGGCGCGCTCGGCCCCACGGCCGAGGCCTTCTCGGCCGTGATCGCCATGGTCACGGCGCTGGTCACCTCGCCGCTGATCGCCTGGGCCACGAAGGGCCGGTATTACGTGGCCAGAAGCAGCCCCGATCGCGGCGGGGTGCTCAAGTGCGTCATTTGCGAGCGCGAATACGAAGGCCCCGACATGGCCCACTGCCCGGCCTACCAGGGCGCCATCTGCTCGCTGTGCTGCACGCTCGACGCCCGCTGTGGCGACCTGTGCAAACCCCACGCGCGCCTGTCGGTGCAGTGGGGCCAGGCGCTGCGCCGCCTCAGCCCCAAGGCCGTCTGGCCCTACCTCGACGCCGGGCTGGCGCACTACCTTTTGTTGATGCTGGTGATCGCGCCGCTGCTGGCGGCGGTGCTGGGCCTGCTCTACCGCCAAGAGGCGCAGACCCTGGTGCAAGACTTGGGCAGCCAGGCCAGCCTGTTCGATGCGGCCCTGCGCTCGGGCTTCTGGCGCGTGTACGCGGTGCTGCTGCTCATTGCCGCCACCGTGGCCTGGTGGCTGGTGCTGGCGCACAAGAGCCGCGAGGTGGCGCAAGAAGAGTCGAACCGGCAGACGCGCCTGCTGATGCAAGAGATCGAATCGCACCGCCGCACCGACGAGGCCTTGCAGCAGGCCCGCCGCGCGGCCGAGCAGGCCAACCAGGCCAAGACGCGCTACATCAGCACCATCAGCCACGAACTGCGCACGCCGCTCAACAGCATCCTGGGCTATGCGCAGTTGCTGCAGGAAGACACCGATCTCGCCCCCCACCGCGCCCACGCCATCCGCGTCATCAACCGCGGCGGCGAGCACCTGCTCTCGCTCATTGAGGGCACGCTGGACGTGGCCCGCATCGAGGCCGGCCGCCTGGCGCTGGACGTGCGGCCCATGGCCTTTGCCGACACCCTGGCCGAGGTGGCGGGCCTGTTCGAGCTGCAGGCCGCCGCCAAGGGCCTGCGCTTTGTGTACGAGCCCATGGGCCGCCTGCCCGAGGCGGTGCGGGCCGACGAAAAACGCCTGCGGCAGATCCTCATCAACCTGCTGGGCAACGCGGTGAAGTTCACCCGCCACGGCGAGGTGCGGCTGCGCGTGTCGTTCCTGCGCGAGATGGCGCAGATCGAGGTGCACGACACCGGCCCCGGCATGGGCGCGGCCGAGCTGGAGCGCGTGTTCGAGCCCTTTGCCCGAGGCCATGGCGAAAGCGGCGCGGGTGGCGGCGCGGGCGGCACCGGCCTGGGCCTGACCATCACCAAGATGCTCACCGACCTCATGGGCGGCGAGCTGGCCGTGCGCAGCACCCCGGGCCAGGGCTCGGTGTTCACCGTGCGCCTGTTCCTGCCCGAGCAGGTGGGCCTGGCCGTGGCCCGCCCGGTGGTGGCCAGCGTGGTGGGCTACGAGGGCGAACGCCGCCGCGTGCTGGTGGTGGACAACGAAGAGGCCGACCGCGAATTGATTTCGCGCTGGCTCACCCCCCTGGGTTTTGAGGTGCTGCTGGCCACCAGCGGGCACGACGCCCTGGCCCGCCTGGAGCCCTTGCCCCCCGGTGGCCCCGGTGCGCCGCACGCCATTTTTCTGGACCTGGCCATGCCCGGCATCGACGGCTGGGAAACGCGCCGGCGCCTGCGCGCCGCCGGCTGGGGCGGTGTGCCGCTGGCCATCGTCTCGGCCAACGCATTTGACCGCAGCCTGCACAGCGAGATGGAAGGCGAGGCCTCGGGCGAACACGCCCTGCGCCCGCAAGACTTCTTGGTGAAGCCGGTGCGCCGCGAAGAGCTGCTGGCCTGGCTGGGGCAGCAGCTTGGCCTGCGCTGGCGCAGCGAGGCCGCGCCTGAACCCGCACCTGAACCCGCACCAGCGGCCGTGCCACCAGCCAGCGCCCACCCCACCGCGCAAGAGGTGGCCCCGCTCATCGAACTCGCCCGCCTGGGCCACACGCGCGGCGTGCTGCGCTGGCTGGACGACTGGGTGCAGCGCCAGCCCGAGCGCGCCGCGCTGGCGCAGGCCCTGGGCCAGATGGCGCGCGAGTTCCGCTTTGACGCCATCGAAGCCCACCTGCGGGGGCAGCATGGTTGAGCCGAGCTGGCCGCTTGAAGCGGGCGAGGCCACGGCCAGCACCGTGGTGCTCATCGTGGACGACGTGCCCGACAACATCGCGCCCCTGCACGACGCGCTGGACGCCGCCGGCTACACCGTGCTGGTGGCGCTGGACGGCGAAAGCGCCATCCGCCGCGCCACCCAGGCACGGCCCGACGTCATCCTGCTCGATGCCGTCATGCCCGGGCTCGACGGCTTCGAGGTGGCCCGCCGCCTGAAGGCCCAGCCCGAGACCGCCGCCACGCCCATTCTGTTCATGACCGGCCTCACCGAAACCGAGCACCTGGTGGCCGCGCTCGACGCCGGCGGCGTGGACTACGTGACCAAACCCGTGAAGCCGCGCGAGGTGATGGCGCGCATGGCCGTGCACCTGCGCACCGCGCGCCACGCCGCGCAAGGCGCGCTGGAGCGCAGCCAGGCCCGCCAGGCACTGGACGCCTTCGGCCACGCCACCATCACCGTGCGCGCGGCCGACGGCCGCCTGGTGTGGCAAACCCCGCTGGCGCGCGAGCTGCTGCGCCAGTACTTCGGGCCCGAGGCCTTGCACGCCCCGCTGGAGGTGTGCCAATGGCTGCGCCGCCACCTGCCCGAGGCGCAGGCCCAGCGCGAGCCGCCGCGCCTGACCATCGAGCGCGGCCCGCGCCGCCTCACCTTCCGCCTGCACCAGTGCGTCAGCGACGAAGACCCGGCCGCGCCCGGTGGCGACTGGCTCATCGTGATGCAGGAAACGTCCGACACCAGCGCCATCGAAGCCCTGGCCGCCGCGTTCGCCCTCACCGCGCGCGAGGCCGAGGTGCTGTACTGGGTGGTCAAGGGCAAGATCAACCGCGACATCGCCGACATCCTGGGCGCCAGCCCCGCCACGGTGAAAAAACACCTGGAGCGCATCCTGGCCAAGATGGGCGTGGAGACCCGCACCGCCGCCGCCGCCATGGCCATTCACCGGGTGCGGGCGCTGGCGGGCGCGGGCGCGGGCTGAGGCGGCTCAGAGCGAGCGCAGCCAGGTGGCCCACTGTTGGAACTGGGCCGGCGGCAGGGTCACCCGCATGTCGTCGTCGAACGCGCTGCAAATGCTTACCACCCAGTCGCTGGGCACCCTTGGTGGCAGTGCCTGCACGCTGGCCTGGGCCTGCGCCATCACCCACTGCGCGCAATCAACCGAGAGGTCTGGGTGCCGCAGCTCGAAGTGCAGGTGGCTGAACAGGCCCAGCACCAGAATGCCGGTGGGCAGCGCCGACGCCACTTGTTGCAGGAGGGCGGTCGTGTTGAGCCGCACGAGGCTGTTCTCGCGGGTGGCGTCCAGCGCCAGCAGGTGCGCCCGTTGCAGCAGGTGTCTGGTGTAGCGCTCTGCGCCCACGTGCAGCGGCAGGCCTTGAGCGGTGCACAGTTCCAGCAGCGCCTGCTCGTGTTCCGGCGCACTGGCGCAACTGGCCTGCAACACCCTTGCCACCAGCGGGTGGCCGTTGGGGCTGCAGGGCGCCTGCTGCACCAGTTGGCCCAGGCATTCGCTCACCGCCAGGCCGTGCTGCTTGAGCAGGGCCAGGCGCCAGGCAAGCTCTTCCACCTTGCCCGCCAGGCCCGATGGGCACAGCAAGGTGCTCACGGTGCGCGAGCGGTCGGTGTTGGGCCAGGCCAGGTTGGGGTTGGGTTTGGCCATGCAAGAGAGCTGGCGCACCGCGGTCCACACGGGTGCCCAGGCTTCCGGGCTTGGCCCGCCTGGCGCGGTGTCCACCAAATGGAGCAGTTGGCAGACCAGCAGGGTCGCCTCGGTGCCCTGTAGCGCGACGTGCTCAAGGGCGGCATACCGGGCCAGGCACAGCACGATGTCTTGGCGAATGCGCTGGCACGCAGGTGCCGCGAACAGGACGCTGGCCTTGTTCAGCAGCGAGTCGATCGACCGGGTGCCCTCGGGGGTCAGCAGCCAGTGCAGGCGAACGGTCTGCGCGGCGACGCCGTTGTTCACGACCGCCTGCATGTCGGGCGCGATCGTGGGGGGCGGCGCGTCGGCCAGCAGCGCCTGCTGCAGGGGGCGGCTTTTCACGTCGGCGCCGCCCACCAGGCTCAGCAGGCTGAAGTGGCCGACCAGCAGCAGCAAGTCCTCGCGCCTTTGGCTGGCCATGGCTTGCCCGAACGCCTCTTCGCTCAACGCCGAACGCCAGTCGGGCAAGAGGGCCAGGGTGGCCTGCACGATGCTGGCGGTTTTGGGGTTGCCTGACACCTGCCGCAGCAGCCCGATCAGGGCGGCCGTCCAGGCGGGCAGCGCTTGCTGCTGCTGCAGCCCTTGCATCAGCCGCTGCACGATGGTGCGCCCGGCCAGTGCCAGGCTGAGCGGGCTTTGCTGGGCCAGCGTGACCAGCACCTCGGCGGCGGCGGCGTCGGTGTCCAGAAAGCGGTCCAGCGTCCAGTGCGCCAGGCGCTCGGAGAGGGTGTCCAGCACCTGTGTGCTGTGGCCGCTGGCGCTCACCAGCAGCACGGACACCGTCTGGCCCAGCCGCGCCACCCAGGTTTGGCAGGCCTCATTGGCGGGCAGGGCTTGCAGGCGCGAGAGGCAGCGCGTGAGGCAGGCGTCGGCGGCCGCGGCGGAGAGTTTGGGGAAGCCGCTGTCCAGTTCGGGGAAGGCCAGGAGTGGCTTCAGGTCTGCGTCTGGGCCGTTGTCGATGTTGATCATGGTGGGGTAGGGGTGGTGTGGGTGGTGTGGGGTGTTGAAGACCAGACGGTGTGTGGCCACGGCCTGTTCTGCGTGGCGTGAGGCCCCGGCCGTGGGCGCACGCGGCCACGGCGTACGCCGTAGGGCGTACAGACGATGCGGGGGCCGATCCCTAGCATCGGTTTCACCGCTGCACCTGGGCCTGAAAGCCCTGGCGGCGGCGAAGCCAAACCCCCTTCGTCTTCACCCCTTCCCTCGGAGAAACGCCATGCATCGCACCCCCTCGCAGCCCCGCCGCCTTGCCCTTAAAGCCCTGTCCGTGGCGGCCACCGTGGCCTCGCTCGGCTTCACCGGCCTGAGCGCCCACGCCGCCGACACCATCAAGGTGGGCGTGCTGCACAGCCTCTCGGGCACCATGGCCATTTCCGAGACCGTGCTCAAGGACACGGTGCTGATGGCGATTGACGAGATCAACGCCAAGGGCGGCGTGATGGGCAAGAAGCTCGAACCCGTGGTGGTGGACCCGGCCTCCAACTGGCCGCTGTTTGCCGAGAAGGCGCGCCAGCTCATCACGCAAGACAAGGTGGCCGTGGTCTTTGGCTGCTGGACCAGCGTGAGCCGCAAGAGCGTGCTGCCGGTGTTCGAGGAACTCAACAGCCTGCTGTTCTACCCCGTGCAATACGAGGGAGAAGAGCTCAGCAAAAACGTGTTCTACACCGGCGCCGCGCCCAACCAGCAGGCCATTCCCGCTGTGGAATACCTCATGAGCAAAGACGGCGGCTCGGCCAAGCGCTTCGTGCTGCTGGGCACCGACTACGTGTACCCGCGCACCACCAACAAGATCCTGCGCTCCTTCCTGAAAAGCAAGGGCGTGAAGGACGAAGACATCATGG
>FWPV01001295.1_pt1 | contig 70574 bp, 48 predicted proteins | sample 2228371 | NCBI WGS metagenome assembly FWPV01 (sample SAMEA103939776, study PRJEB20133) | metagenome
TGCCGGCAAAGGTCCTGCTGCACTTGGGAAAACCTTCACCATCGATGACCAAACCCAAGGTCAAAAGACGACAATCCGACCGCTTTTCTTTTGGAATACCCAAATCGCGCCTTGCCGTTGCCCAACGCCCGGCCTTCGAAATAGGTGTTGGTCAGCTGTTCGATTTCCGGTTTGTCGCAGAAGAGGCGCTCTTGCCCGTGGACGATCTCGTTGATGCGTTTGGCCAAAAGGGGCCATGCTTCTTTGGGCAGTGGCAGTTTCCCCAGGTCGAGGAGAAACCATTGCCTTGGCCCCTGGCGGTACGTAGTCATTCTACCAGGCCTTGGTATTCGTAGACTTTGGGGCTGCCTTTGTTTTTCTTTTTAACGGAGATGATATACTGCAGTGGACAGGGTGATTTTTTGGGAATATGTCAAAAGGTATTTTTAACCATAGGTTGCTAAAAATGATTATCGATTTCAAAATGAAGCAGTTAAATGATTTTTTGAATGAAAACTGGCTAAGTTTTGCCCTTTCAGCCTAAATGAGGGGTGAAGTTGGGTTAAAACCAAAGGCCGTCTTGGAATGCGCGGTCTCGGCGGCGCTTTGTTGTCGGATAAAAGAAAAGACCACAGAGGTCACAGAGAACGCGGAGAAAATTTTATATGACAGATATAAATTCATCACTTCGTAAAAACTTATAGCTCGTAACATTTTGTAATCCCATCGTTTTGCAGCGAAATTAAAAGCAAAAACGCCAACGGCGTGAAATAATTATAGCATAATTAAAAAAAGCATTCAACCCGGAACGGGTGACATGATAAAAACGATGGCCTTTGGAGTGCGCCGCCTCGGCGGTGCTTTGTTGCCGGATGAAAGAAAAAACCAGAGGCCACAGAGAACGCAGAGAACACAGAGTATATTTTGAGTGACGGAGGTAATTTCATCACTTGGCAAAAAATTGCTCCTCGTTGTCGTAATTCGATATAAGTTATACGGAAGCAGAGCATCACCCTTTACTTTCAACCGCAGTGCGATGGCACGAGATTAATTTTTGCCTCTGCTCCAGAGTCCCCACAATACTACGACCAACGAAGCCATGAGCCCCGGATACATCGGCTCGATGCCGAACCAATAATTTCCACCTTGCCATCGTCCGCCAATTAACCAAACGAGAGATGTGAGCCAACCCGATAACATACAGGAGAAAGCTTGGGCGCCGGTCAATTTCCATCGCTGACTGTAACTCAATAGCAACGGTAACAATAATCCGGGGATGACCGTCGTGCCAATGGCATACCAGATGCTCACAACCGATGGAATGAGAAGCGCAATGCCCGCTGCCAATAGAGAGGCGAATACAATACCCATCTGGCTCCATTGTTTGATGGTCGCATCTGTCACTTCCTCGCCCTTTGCCGCAAGCCAGCGGCCAACCCCATCATTGCCCACCGTGGCACCGGCGATAAAAGTAAGACTACTGAGGGTGGACATGATAGTCGCTAATAGACCGATGAAAAACAGCCCTTTGGCTGCTCGCGGCAAAATCATTTCCGCTAACATCGGATAGGAAAAACTGGGGTGTGCAAGATAGGGCACTGCAGCACGGGCATACAAGCCGGTCGTGGTGGTGAGGAAATCGAAAACCATCCAGAGGAGGATGGAAATGAGAATGCCGTTACGGGCTGTGGCCTCATCTTTTGCAGCATAACAACGCTGATGGAAAGCGGGATCCACCAAAGTCCACAAAGCGATGAAAAACCAAACCAAAATATATTGCCAAGAATGACCGCCATGCCAAAGCAGGTGTTGCGGCGGCAGATGTTGCCGCAAATATCCCAAACCACCGAATCGCGCATAGGCAAATCCCAATATCAAGGCAAAGCCGGCGAACATGAGGATGAATTCGAGAATGTTCACATGCACATCGGCGCGCAAGCCGCCTTTTATGAGATAGACCACGGTGACAAAAACCGTCAGTAAGATGCACACCCATAGCGGCCAGCCGAAGATGATCTGCGTCAAAATACCGAGCATCAACACATAAGGCGCAGGCGTGACCAAAAGAAAAGTCAAAAAAGCCCCCAACAAAGACGTACCCAATCCATAACTTACGAATAGCTTGTCCGGAATGGTCGCCAATTTGGTTTGCCGTGCTTTTTTCGCCAAAAACAAGGCAAAGAGAAAGGCAAAAAGGTAATAAGGCACGCCGAACACCAACCAATTGGACAAACCGTAGCGATAGGTGAATTCGCCGATGCCGAGTATGCCTCCATACCAGGTGGAAACCAAAGTTGCGATGAACATGGGTAGCGTCAGTGCGCGGCCAGCCAAAAGATAGTCGACCTTATCGGTTCGCGCTCGCTGTTTGGCACGAAAGCCGACGTAAATTACACTGACAAAGTAGAGTACGATCAAAAACAGGTCGAGGGGGGAAAATGTGATCATCGTTTGTGCACCACGAATAGGAGTAAATAGCCTTGACGAACATGAATGGATACGGGGTTTTCTTCTACCAGATTGCTCAGACTTTCACGCGTTCCTAAAATGAGTGGCTCGTCGTTCAATGGGTATCGCAAGCCATGGGTGCGCACGCCTTCACAGGTTCCCATCGGCAATAAGGAAATGGTCGTGCCAACGGCCAGCGGTACCTGGCAATCGCCAGTCAAAAGCCGCATGGTGCAATGGGCATCAAGAAATTCCAGGTACAATTTCTGGTGATATTTAAGAAGGATGCTAAAATTGACCATGGTGTGATCGGGTCGTCGTCCCGTGGCGCCGATGACGACGGCCTGAGTGATGCCTTGAGATAGGGCAAAATCCAAAGCTTTTTCCAGATCGGAATTCTCCTGTCCTGGATTGTAGACTATCTTTTCAGGCGAAAATATTCTGCGCAGCTGCGGCTGCAGTGAATCTAAATCGCCGACGATAAATTCCGGCTGGATGCCGCGCCGCCAGAGCCGATTGGCGCCGCCGTCGGCACAGATGATCAAAGGGTTTTCGCGTAAGATCGGATCGATCAACTTTTGCGGCGGCAACGGTGCGTTGCAGACGATCAAGGCATTTTTTTTCATATGGGCACTCGATACACTATCGGTTAAATGTTAAAGGTTACAGGTTTAAAGTTACAGGTTGCAGGTTGAAAGTTACAGGTTACAGGTTGAAAGTTACAGGTTGCAGGTTACAGGTTAAAATGGTTATAGGTTGCATTTGTTGAGATGATATCAAAAAGTTGTAAAAGTGTGCCCCAAAAAGCATGTATTGTTGATGAATTTGGGACGAGGGACCATGCATCCGTTACTCTGTTAAACCTTATATTAAGCTCAATCGAATTCACCTTTTAGTTGGTAATTCAGAACTTTCGCGACTTGACACAGCATCCAGGTGCATCAGTCCATCCTCAAACCACATAAATCAGACTTGCGTACATGAAATCTGAGATTTTTTACCGTTTTGTGCAAATAACAAAGTGTACAGCCGCTGATCGACAAACTCATCTTAAACTTGTAACCTGTAACCTGTAACCTGCAACATTATTATAATTCCACCGTCATCCCTAAAAAGACATTGCGTGTGGCGCCGGGGAAAAAGGCATCGCCCTCGCCACCGGCAACGTACAATGTATCGAAAAGATTTTGCACCAAAAGCTGCCATGATAGTGCCGGCGATGAGCTTGTCGGCCTCCAACGATAGGTAGCGTTTAAATCGGCCAGAGTGCAAGCGGGCACTTTCTGCTCCGGATTTTGGAGATTGGAGGTGTAGAAAGATCCGACATGTCTTGCCGCCAGCGAGACACTCAAACCGCCGCTGCGAAAAGTCAGACGCAAATTACCCAAGAGATCGGGAAAGCCAGCTATACGATTGCCATCTAAGACCTGCGCGCCTTTTTTGCCGTATTGGGTGTGTTTGATGAATCGATTCGAACTCCAAGTGGCATTGCCCGTCAACGTTAGTTGAGAAAAAATCTGCCATCGACCAGTGAGCTCGAGGCCGCGGTGCTGCGTCTTTTTGGCGTTGCCCGTGATCGGCTGTCCGAAGCGGTCCAATTGTCCTTTCTTGACGATCTCGTTGCGGAAATTCATGTGATAAAATGTCGCCGAAAATTGAAGCTGATCGTTGGAGTATGCCACGCCACCTTCTGCGTCATACATGGTTTCCGGCTTGACCAGCGGGCGATCGAAATCATAGCTGCCATCACTCTTCTGGGCGAACTGGGGCACTACGGGCGCGCCCCAACTGACTGGCGTGCTGGCTTCGGCTGCATCATATAGATTCTTCAAGCGTGGTTCGCGACTGGTGCGAGCAAACGTTGCGAACGCATGCCAATTGGGCTTGAAGTGAAATTGAGCGCCCACCTTGGGATTGAAGAAAAAATACGGAACCCGAAAATCATTTCCAACATATTTTTCTTCATACAATCGGTAAGCCTGATGGACCAGCGTGCCTTCGGCTAAAACGCGCCAGTGTTGCGAAAGCCGATAAATTTCGTTGATGTAGAGGGAGTAGATATCTTTGGCGCCACGATAAGAGTAATAGCGATAATCCGGCGTTAAACCGGAGGGAAGATTTTCGCCCCATTTCAGATTGCCATAGTGCAAAGATCGATGCCAGCGTGCTTCGCCGCCAATGGTGAGGACGCCATTGGGATGATTGATTTGCGCCCGCGGCATCCAGCCCCACTGGCGATTGCGCACAAACGCATGCACCAATGCTTGCTCGATGTAAAGATCATCGGGATTGCCTGTTACTTGAAAGCCATGCTCCGGCGTGATCCGGTAATAACTATACGGCGCCCACGAACCATCGTAATCATAAAAACCCTCGCCCAACACATAAAAGAAGGTGTTGTGCAGGATCATAGAGCGCCATTTATATTCGTTGATCAATTCATAATGCGGCTGGGAAAAGTTTTCGATCTCTTCTTTGCGTTGAATGGGATTATGTTTCCGCAGACGCCGATCCTTGAGATATTCTTTCGGCACCCCATAGTAGGCCAGATGATCGGCTACGGGCCCGCCATAGACATTGATCTGCGTGCTCATGTTGCGATCCAAGCGGGCGACGCCGAGATAGTAACTGTTGAAATCCACCCAACTGTTATCACGATAACCGTCGCTGGTGATTTTCGCCAGTCGACCGTAAATGGCATATTTATTATCAAACAGGCCGGAGCTGGCCATGAGGCTATATTTCCGGGTGTTAAAGCTGCCATAGCCGCTCGAAATAGCAATCCCGCGTTGGCGGGTGAAATTTGAGGTGATCAGGTGGATGGCCCCGCCAATAGCTGGCGTACCCGACCAATAACTGCCGGCGCCCCGCTGTACCTGAATATCCTCCAGGTTTGCTGCCAGATCGGGAAAGTCGAGCCAATAGACATTGTGATCTTCCGGATCATTCTGCGGCACACCGTTGATGAGCACCGAGATGCGTCGCTGGTCAAAACCGCGCAGATTGAGATAGGTATAACCAATGCCATTGCCGCTCTCAGAGTAAAACGTGGCCGAAGGCAATTCCGAGAGTAACACTGGGATATCCTGCACCGTATACCGTTCTTTAATTTCTTCCTGCCGCAGCGTAGCCACAGCAGCGGTATGATGCACCTCGCGGGAACGGGAGGCTGTAACCAATACGCTCTGAAGTGGGAGGACGGTTTGCTTTAAGGTAATTTCGAACCTCTTCATTGGTGGGACTGGGATATTCACCTGCCGTGTTTCATATCCCAATAACCGTATCGTGATGCTGCGAGCCTCTTCAGGCAGACGCGCGAACCGAAAGCGTCCCTCGGCATCGGTGGTGGTGCCCAAACGGGTGCCATCCACCAGAACCGTAGCTGCGGCCAGGGGCATGCCGCTGGTCTCATCCACAACTCTGCCGCTTAAAGCCCCTTGCTGCGCTATGCCAACAGCCACTGCAGACAAAATCATGAGAAAAAGATAACGCACTTGCATAGGTCACCTCCTGAAAATAAAAAAGCCATCGGACGATTGCCGATGGCTTGAGTAAAGTATGATTCCACCCCCATAGTGGAAAATCCAGTTAAAACCTCGTTTGCCTACGCTGGTATTATCCAGATCAGGTCATCGTCCTACTTTATGTAGAGGACACAGGGTATGATCTCAGACTCGCGACACAAGTGCGAGACACCCCTAACGATGAACATGTGAAAGAACTAATTTAAGATAATGTGCCTTTTTTAAAAATGCAAGAGAAATTTGTTTTGCAAAAAGAGAATTTCGCAATTTATTGGTGAAATGCGTTTTGTTGCACTAAATTTTTAGAACGCCGCCGCTGGTTCTGCTTTCATCAGCTTGTGGGTTGAAAATCTGACAAGGTTGTGCCTGCAAGTTTCGCTAAACCCATGAGGGTGATACAAGTTTCAAAAAAAGTGAAACCAAGCTGATGAATGTAAACCATTTTACCTCATGGTGCCACCCGCTCCGAAATATCGTCGTACAACAATAACGCCGCAGCTGCCGCAGCCAGGGCATCTCTCAATGCTCCGGATAAAGACGGCTGCATCCACACCGCTCCCTTGTTGATCACTTCAACAGCGGTGATCACCTCGCCATCGACGCTGATCAGAAAGCCAATAGGATCGCTGCTGGGAATAGGACTGCCTTGAAAACGATGGGTGCTCTCGACAGCAAATTTCTGCTCGCCATCGGTCAAAATGCCTTTGAATTGCGGTTTTTTAGAACTGCCAAGGTCGGACATGACCAGACGCCATGGTTGCTTGGCCCCTTCCTGGAGAAGATTGGCAAGGAAGGTGATTTCGTTGGAAATGCCCCAATCCAGAGTGCCACCGAGAAAATCTTTTATCTTCAAATCTTCGCGATTGACCCCAGTAGCGCATTTACCCTGCCAACTTTCCCCTTCAGCCGGCTGGAGAGTGAATTCAAAGCTTTGTTTTGCCTTGGTCTCGCTGAATCCAAAGAATCCGATGGTAGTCGCTTTTGTCCATCCACGATGGACATTTTTAACGTTATACGGCCCGAAGGTAAAGGATTCCTTGAGTGTGAAACGCTGCCGGCCTTCTACCTTCATCTCTTCGGCTACTTTTGCCAGATCTCCCGGCACCAGCATGCGGGCAGTGTGGCAAGCGAGAAATAGCAGCATCGCCATGCAAACCACATACAAAGGAAAAGAACGTTGATGAAACATCTGTGACCTCCTTTCTGTGAGTTAATAGATGGGGGTTATGAGATGTTGATCGATATCCATAAATACCTCAGATGATCGTAAACTTGTGACCATGTTAATGGATAGTTCCGCAGATAACAGAACATTCTTTACATTCTCGATCGTTGTGTCATTATCAAAAGATAAAAATGGTAATAATATTTGCGACATTCTCAAATAGCTATTGATTATTACACCCAAAAGAGATAACCAAGTTTCCCTGATTGGAAATTGATTCAATAAAAAGTTATAATTGATGACATTAACGGCTCAGATTTTTCTGTAAAAATTTTTGTACTCTTGTGGCCATTTGTTTCCCCTCGGCGCGTCCTCCAGCCTGAGCCATGAGCCATCCCATGGCATGGCGAAAAACGGCTTCTGGTGTGCGGTTGCGCAGAAGCGGCCATTCCTCTTTGATGAACTTTTTCATCCAGCGGTTGATTTCGATTGCCGTCGCAGGTTCGTCCCAATTGAGCCAAATTTTTTCGCCATAGCTCAGCCACCTTTCCATGGCCAGCAATATGCCGTCGCGCGGCAGGCGTTTTTCGATGATAGCTTGAAAGAGTTCTTCCATAAAGGTCACAGTAAGGTTGGAAATATTCAACCTTTTCTTCCGCAAGCGTTTGGGATATTGAATGAGGATGATGGCCGCTAATTTGGCATCCATCCCCCATTGGTCGACCGCCTTGGCAAAAAGGTCTGCATAAGGTGAATAGGTTAAAGGAATGACCGTATCCTCGGGTATACCCAATTGGCGGTAGGTTTTTTCTCGTTCCCACACGGGCTGTGGGAGGGATAGCCGGATGCGCTGCAAACGTTCCGGTGTTACTTTTATGGGGGGCAGATCGGTGTCGGGGTACATTCGATCTGGTCCGGGCAGGATGCGTTCGAAACCGTTGGTGCCATCGGCATAGGCTTGCCGGGTTTCCGAGGGCACGCCGATACAGGCTTCGCGTGCGCGGATGATGATCTCTTTGGCGCCGGTCTCGGCATCGACGGCTGGCCCCCAAACCAACACCAGGGTATCATCTTCGGTGGCGCCGAATGCCTTGCGCACCGTGAGCCATTCGGAGCTGGCCAGGGTCTCACCAGGACTATCCGAATGGATGATGTTCGGTAGCGTGGTCAAACAGGCGATGACGCGGACGCGATCGGATAGTTCGCGCGAAAAATAGGTGTCGGTTTGCGTCTGCCAACGTAGTAATCCGTGAAATCCCGATAACACCACTCCATGGACGGTCATGCCGGCGGCGATGGCTTGCTGAATAGGTTGATACCGCGTTTTGCGCAATAACTTGTTCACGGGTTCGTAACGCCCCTTGAATGTCTCCGCAGTGATGCCGCGGCGATGTAATTCCTCCCTTAACTTTAGCAGGTTCCATTGCCGCATGGCTTCATTATAGGTGAGTAGCGGAATCATCGGCAACCGCGGTACCCCTTTGATCTCGATGCGGGTGCCGCCGGTGACGCTGACGTTCACATCCTGCCTGGCCGCGCCGATGCCGGTACGCACCTTGCCGGTGCTGCGGACGATTCGGCGCAATATCTGTCCCACCTCCGCCACTTCCTGTGGGGTGCGCATATCCGGCGCCGTCACCGTCTCGATCAACGGCATACCTAAACGATCGGTGAGATAGGTGCGCTGATGCCCTATATCGCTCACCTCGCGACAGGCATCTTCTTCTAATCCCAATTGCACGATGCGGATTTCACGATCTTTATAAGGAATATGGCCGTCCACGCCGACGATGGTCGTGCGCTGGAATCCGGTGGGAATGCTACCGTCCAAATATTGCTTGCGGGAAATATGCAGCTCGTCCACCATCACGCAATGATAGAGCATGGCGATGCCCAAGGCGATATCCAGCGCCTGTTCATTCAACTCGAAAGGTGGGGTATCATCCATCTCATAGGTGCAAACGGTTTCGTGGTTGATTTGATAGATGATCTCTTTTTTGGTTTTGAATTCCATCAGCGCGGTGCCATCGTATTCGCCCAATTCCGAAAGCGTCGGCCGCATGTGGCGTAAAATCTCAGCATCATATTTCTGACTATACCGGCCAGCCGGACAACGGCAGAATAGTTTTTTCTCTGTGAAAAGTTGCTGATGAATCTCTAACCCCGATTTAAAGCCGATGGCTGCATAATCATCGGGTCGCATTTCTTCAAAAGGTTTGAACGGTTCAAATTTCATGAAACGGATCTCATTTCTTTAAATGATTCCTATTGGCCAGTACCATGACCACCCTCACGAGATGCGAATGCAAAATAAATCAAGTATGATTTCGACTATGCCCCCAAAATGAGGCCTTTTACCAGGAGAAACCATGCCTCCGATTTAGTAAGAGTGATTACTCCTCTCTTATTCGAGTTGTGGCTGAAAACTTTGCAAACGTGTCAGGTCTAGGATCGCCAGCGATCAGAACTTCTAAATGGCCATAGCCGCAATTATTCGATAATATCAAACATATTGCATGCATGAGCCATCAACATAGCACCGATAGACTGTCATTTTGAAAAAAATTATTTTGTTTCCCATCACTCACAGACGAAAGATTTCCATAAAATCTTCCGGCTCGGTCAGGGGTTGGAATCCCATTTTGGAAAAAAAGTCTCGGTTATGACGGGTGATGACCACCCATCGGCGGATGGTTTGCAGTTGGGGATGCTCCCAGATGCATTCCAAAAGCCAGCGCCCCAATCCACGACGACGATAGGCGGGGTGGATTACGAAATCACCCAGATAGGCAAAAATGGCATAATCGCTGATTATGCGCGCAAAACCGATTTGTTTCTCACCATGAAATAATCCCCAACACAACGAGGAGCGCATGCCTGCTTCCAAAACAGAAGGAGGCAGGTCTCCTTCCCAACAATAACCGTGCAGCATTTCTTGGATGGCATTCTTATCCATCTGACTCTTGTCGGTGGTAATACGATATGGATCGCGAAAATATTCCATGACCAACCTCTTTTGCCGCTATACAATGAGAACATCATGGTCAACTATCAATAAGATACGATGATTTCTTTAAAAATTCAAAGGAATTTATCTTTGTCCAACAAGTGCCAATAAAAAGTTTAAATACTCTGAAGCTGTCTAAAGTATCGTCATCAGCTCAGTGTAATTTAATTCATCGGTGAGATTCCTGAACTGGACGAGCAAGTTGAAAATCAGGTAGCTATCAATCGTCCACTTTTATGATGAGGAAATTTGGTTGAAAAAATTAATTTTACTTGCTATTATCATTCTCAATAATTACTTTTTATTTTAGAACCCTTATTATTTAAGCTTAAGCAAAGTATTTATGGAGGGCAACCATATGGATACGAAAAAAATCTACTGGTTTAAATCCATACTGAATGGATTATGGGCATGGCTTCTCGGCATGGCGATCTATATGATCCCTGCGCTCGTCGTCGGCTTTAAGATGGGTTTTGAGCTGGGGCCGCAGCTCAAGGACAATGCCGCCGTCAGCGCCGAGATCAGCCAAACGATAGCGACGATGTATCGGGATAGTCTCTATTTGCATATCTTTTTTTTCGTCATCATGTTGGGGTTGATTGTCTGGCGCTCGTACAAGGTGGTTCGCTTGCCGCAATCCCATGCTCTGCTCAATGCAGTGATCGTCGCTGCGGTGCCGTCGCTCATCACCGTCTTGAGCTCTGCAAAACATTTTGATCTCTTTGCCTTACTGGGCGTAGTAGCCTTCTTTGCTGCCAGCATCGCTGTGGGGTTGTGGAAAAAATAAAGAAACGTGCCTGCGATGCCAGCGGTTCAGAGCTTCGCGAGATGTATGTTCATACGGTCTGGTTGAAGAACGCCAGTGAAGAGAGATGTATGTATCTTTTTTCAATAATACAAACAAAAACGCAAACGGCGGGAAATGGATTTTACTCATCAATATAGTTAGAAAAAATCTTTATTCAATCAAGTCCTCCCGTTTTCTCTGCAGCCTCTGTGGATTTTTATTATTGAAAAGAGATCACAAAGAAATAGCAATTAATGCAAAAGAATATACTATTCTTGCGGCACTACACCACCGCTTTAATACATTTAAATCACCTTTCATCGTTCTGCTTTGAAAAATAATAGATGACCCTCTAATTTTAATAAAAATGTCATGCGAATCAAACCTACCAGGAAGGAAGAAGATGCTACGTTTTTTTCTGGTTGGTGTTTTATCTTAGTGTAATGCGGAAGCTCTATGCTCCCACGGCTGACTGGAGGCGTCAGATGGCAACTTTGCTCCAGACGGCGGGAACGACATCCCACCCAGAACTCTTACTTAACTAACATATCAAGAAGCGTCCATGACATCATTGAAAAATATTACATCGCTGAAATCCTCTGCTGATATTGACTTGACATTATGGGTAATATTTGCTATAATTAAACAAATTTTAACTATGATCCATGGTCATCAATCAATGGAGGGATCGGATGATCTTCCGCGTTTTGTACCTGATGTTGGTTTTTATTTTACCGTCCTTTTCGCAGCCGCTCATATTCGGCGATGCATTGAAAGGAAAATATCGCTACGATCGTTTCGAAAAGCCCCAAGTCTGTAAGAGCTGCCATGTCGACATCTATCAGCAATGGACGCAGTCGATGATGGCGCAATCGTATACTCATCATTGGGATGAGATCGAGTATTTCGATTTAGCGGTAGCGCATGCCGAAAAAGTGCCGAGCCTAAAAGAGGCGGTCGATGGTTGCAACGGTTGTCATGCACCGTTGGCTTTCATGGCGGGTGATGTAACGCCACCTAGGCCTGCAGCCAATTCGCGCGCCAATGAAGGCGTCAGCTGTGAGGTTTGCCATACCATCCGTGCCCTCGGCAGCGATCCTCCATTTAACTTTAGCTATGTGGCCTCGCCGGGACGAATAAAATACGGCGCCAAGCCAGGATTAAAATCGCCCCATCACGATACCGAAATGCTCGACATCTACACCCAGACAGAATTCTGCGGCAACTGCCACAACGAGAAGAATCCTTTTGGCGTCTGGGTAAAAAGCACGCAATTAGAATGGAAAGAAGGGCCCTACGCCAAAGAGGGCGTTCCTTGTATGCAATGTCACATGCCTAAAGCCTGGGGCAAAAATGCCACCATGGCGAAAGAAGATATGGTGGCGCAGCATCTCTTCCATGGGGCGCATGATGCGGGCAAAGTGGCGGGCACCGTGGAGTTGCGCATGCATCCATTAGAACGGGAAGTCTCTTACGATGGCACTGTAATTCTGCAGGTGCAGCTGTTCAACGCCAAGACCGGCCATAAATTCCCCACCGGCTCAGTGGAAGACCGCATCCTGTGGTTGCATGTGACGGCCACGGATGCTAAGGGCAAGACCTATCATCTGCCAGTAGATAAAAAAGGTTTCAGGGGTGAAGAATACACCATTGCCTCTAACGAATTGGCTTATCAAGATATGGGCATTGCCAAAGGCATAGCCAATTTCCCGGGTGTTGGTAGAGATGGGGTGCCGGTTGGTGATCGCATCTTCCGCATGCCTTATTTCGATCCCGAAGGTCGCATGACCATCCTCCAATGGAATACCAAATCCTTGGGAGTCGATTATCGCCTCGGTCCGCGGGAGACCAAAATCGAAACCTACACCTGGAAGTTGCCTGAAGATATCGCAGTCGGTAAAGTAAATTTTAAAGCTCAGCTAAATTATCAAAAGCTAGTGCAACCGGTGGCGGAGTTTCTCAACGTGCCCGCAGAAGAAAGTGAAATCATGATCGTCAACAGTGCGACGACTTGGGTGGAAATATACGAATAGTGACTCATTGATGGCAGGAACGCCGTGGGAGGGACTCGTCTTTGTCGTCCAATCCTTTCTGGTCGCCGAGGACAGCGTCCCTTGCTGAGTATTTTTTGATTGCCTTTGTTGAGAGACAGCGCCTCCAGTCACCGAGAGAAAGAACTTGCCGCTTGAGCCAGTCTTGGCTTTGCAATTCAAGGGCAAATTCTTCAAGAGATCTTATTGAGGAGTGGCAATCATCTTAAAAATAAAAGGAGATACCCATGAAATCATCGCAAAAAATTACACTGGTCGTGTTAGTTTTCTTATCGATGGTGATGATGATCTACGAGACTGTGTTGGCGATACCGGCCTTTGCTCGGCGCTATAACATTTCTTGCAGCACCTGTCATGCACCCTTTCCGCAACTCAAGCCTTATGGAGACGAATTTGCTGGCCATGGTTTTATCATCAAAGAGGATGAACGAGCGCGCGATTATGTCACCGCTGGTGACGATCTGCTGTGGTTGAATAAGCACTTTCCCGTGGCGGTACGGGTCGATGCCTATGCGGTACAGGATGAAGTCGAGCCGGCCAAGAGCGACCTTCAGATGCCCTACGGAATCAAACTCTTATCCGGTGGTGCCTTGTACAAAAACATCGGCTATTATTTCTATTTCTATCTCAGCGAGCGCGGCGAAGTAGCCGGTGTGGAAGACGCCTATCTCCATTTCGACGATCTGGCTGGGCTACCGCTGGACGTTATGGTGGGCCAATTCCAAACATGTGACCCATTGATGAAGCGAGAGCTGCGACTGACTTTTGAAGATTACATTATTTTTAAATATCGACCTGGACTGTCACACACTAACCTTACTTATGATCGCGGGTTTATGGTCACCTATGGCATCGAAAAGACCGGGACCGATTTACTTTTATCCTTAACCAACGGTAATGGTATCGGCCCTGCGGATGAACACACGAAAAAATTCGATAACAACAACATGAAAAATATCGGCCTAAGACTCAGCCAGGGCATCGGTGATTTTCTCAGTATCGGTGGCTACTATTATCGCGGCAAAGAAACCCTCATGATGAATCGCCATGAGAATGAGGTGACCTATATCGGCCCAGACCTCAAATTCGCCATAGATAAGCTTCAATTGAATATACAATATTTACAGCGACAGGATAGTAATCCTATGTTTCTGCATCAAGCGAAAGAGTTAACGACCAAAGGTATGGTAATAGAAACCATTTTTGCGCCGCATGGCGACCGTTCGCAGCTCTACTTTACAGCCCTTTATAATGATATCTTAGAGGCCGATGAGTTGGTATATCGGACCGCCACAGCGAGCGCGAGCTATCTCTTAGCCCGCAACCTCCGCGGCGTGGTGGAATATACTCGTGACCTGAAACAGGATAAGAACCGTTTTGTGCTGGGTCTAGTAGCGGCAATGTAACCATTCTAACTTACTCCAATTTGTTCATTTAAAAATTTTAAGAATATCGCAAATTCTCGGATTCTAAGTAAAATATCAAATCCATGGCTTTCAGGTGTATGGATAAAGACGTAACTATGAATAAATATTTTTACTTAGAATCCGAGAAAATTTATCTATCAACATTTCGCCTATCTATTTTTGCTTCTTGCTAACCCGCAAGCTATCTTCTACTACCGCACGGGTGGTACCGTAAGGTGATAGGCCTCGTCGCTTCAACCGCCCCAATGGTGCTATTACCATCGAAAACTGTTACTTTCCCCAAAGCTACTTCAGATGTGGCTAACACCTATAACCGATATTTTAATTCTTCTGAAACAATACATTTATGAGATGTGATGATATGGCCTGGATTTTGTATTAACTCGCTCGTCGAGTTCATTAATTCCGCCATATAAGTGAATCAGATTGAGCTCAAGACGGTACCAAACAGAGAATCTGGGTATGGCTATATTTGAACTTATCTCTTTTTTTTATAAGCCATAGAAATTTTTACAATGAAAACACTTTTTTTTTAATCGAATTTACCTTATATTTTAGATATCATATTACGTCAATTGTTAGCCAATACTTTTCATAAGGATTTGGTTTATGTCAACGTTTTTGTCAAAGATATTTTCGCACCACAAAAAGCAGGAAGAAGAAAACCACCTGGATGAAGTGCTCAAGCAGATGCCGATCTTTGAGAAATTGACCAAGCGCGAATTGCAGGCCATTATCCGCATTCTCCATAAACGCGAATATGCGCCAGAGGAAATTATTTTTCGCGAGAATGAACCTGGCATGGGCATGTACATCATCCAAGAGGGGACGGTGGCTATTGTATCCGAATCGGCTAAGCTGCAGCTAACTGAATTGAAAGCGGGCTCCTTTTTTGGCGAGATCGCCTTACTGGATGCGGCTCCAAGATCGGCTACGGCCATTGCCAAAACCCACTGTAAGCTTTTTGGGTTCTTTCAGCCGGATCTGTTCGGCCTGATCGAGCGGAATCCCAAATTGGGCGTCAAAGTCGTACTCGGCATCTCGCGGCTGGTTTGCGAGCGGCTGCGGCAGACCAACAAGCGCGCTTTTGCGTTCAATGAAGCCTTGCAGCAGATCAAACAAAAACCGAAAAAATAATCTATACTATTTTTTTCGATGATCGAAATGGGCTGCAGAAGTTATCTTCGTGATGAAGCGCCCGAATAATCTTACAAATACAGCTTGCATGGCGGCTACGAAGAGATTTTGTACAAACACTCATTAGGTAAAGGTTCATTATGATCTCCCTACGCGACAGCAACACCCAAAAAATGTTAGGGATGTTGCTACTGATCGTTATCATCATCTATTTATTATTCAAAGGTGGTGTCGCCGATTTGTTGATCGTTGCGGCGTTGCTTTCTTATATCCTCGACCCGGTGGTGACGCGAATCGAGGCTCGTGGGATGAGTCGTGCGGGCGCTACTTCGATTGTTCTTTTCGGCATCATCGGCATTATCATCATCGCTGCCGTTTTCTTGCTGCCGGTGCTCAAAGAACAGTTGGTAGCCATGCAATCGGGTGGCCATTCGGAGAAAACCGATCTCGCCATAGAACGACTCCAAGAAACGTTGCGCAGTAAATTGGGTTTCCTTGGTCTATCTGACATCAACCTAAAAGAAAAACTCAGCGAATTCAAAGCATCCGTCAGCCAAAAAATTATCCATTTTATCATCAGCGATTTCATCTCCCTGATCGTCACCACGGTTACCATTCCGTTTATCATGTTCTTTTTGCTCAAAGATGGTCGCAGTATGAAAAAGGCTTTTATCCATAGTGTGCCCAATCGTTTCTTTGAATTTACTATGGATCTACTATACAAAATGGATCAGCAATTGGGCAACTATTTGCGAGGCCAGTTCACCGATGCCCTCGCTTTTGGCATCCTCACCACCATTGCCTTGTGGTTGCTAGGCGTGCCTTACTTTTTCTTCATCGGACTGTTTGCCGGCATGGCCAACCTCATCCCCTATGTGGGTCCCATCGCTGGTGCGTTGCTCTCCACCATTGTGGCGGTGATGGACAGCGGTGATATCAGTCGCGCCCTATGGGTGGTTCTCACCTTTGCCGGGCTAAAACTCATCGATGATGTACTGATTCAACCCATGGTGGTGTCTTCCAGCGTCGATCTCCACCCTCTGTTGGTGCTGTTGGCCATCTTGGTGGGCGGGCATCTCTTCGGTGTTATCGGCATGCTGGTGGCAGTGCCAACCACCGGTTTTTTCAAGGTGGTGCTGACCGAAAGCATCCGAACGCTCCGTCAGTATCGATTTTCATAGACTATCGAATAGTTTCGCAGGGTGAATCGATTTAGCCGACAGCTTTATTTCTTCTCAATAGTAGCGGTAATAAACCAATAAGCTTGAAAGGTGTGAAATTCGCCCAATTATCTTTGTGGTTCAAGGTACCACCCAATAGCCATCAATTGTATTTTGCTAAAGAACAGCTAATAACAGCCTTCATCCAAGCCAACGTGTTCACTCGGGTTATATGTAAATTTTTTTCTTGATCTAATTTAGCTTACAAGATTTCTGAATGCAACGGTCGAACAAACACAACATCGAGGTGTAACTATTCCATTCTCTGAATGCAGTCATGTCATCGGTTGATCTAAAACTATTCAAGCCTCCTTATCGGTTGCAGGGGTTTGTGCAACATTATGACTGGGGTGGTTATACCCTAATTCCTGAATTTCTCGGCATCGTCAACGAGGAAAAAAAGCCATACGCGGAATTATGGTTGGGTGCGCATGCTGCCGGCCCATCCCGTGTCATCCTGGAAGAATTCCATCACAATGAAAGAAAATCCCCACCACGAACAATCCCCCTGGATGCCTTGATTGCCGCCGACCCTCCAAGGATGTTGGGTCCTGAGGTCATACAGAGGTTCGGCCTGCAATTGCCTTTTCTGATGAAAATTCTCGATGCTCGGCAGATGCTTTCCATTCAGGTGCATCCGTCCAAAACCCAAGCTGAGAGAGGGTTTGCAGACGAAGAATCCCGCGGTATTGCCTTGAATGTACCGCAGCGTAATTATAAAGACACGAACCACAAACCTGAAGCGCAAGTGGCGTTGACCGATTTATATATGCTCCACGGCTTTCGGCCACTGGAAGAAATAGCCGATGTTTTAATCTCTATCCCTTCATTTGCCGCTCTGGCTCCAGATTTTGCCATTCATTTGGGTGGTCTGCCCGCCGACGATGAGCGCAGAATGGAACTATTGCAGGAATTATATAGCCATTTCATGCGCCTCCCTCAGGCTGAAGTAGATGCCGCCATTAATCCTCTTTTGGCGCGTATCGAGCCGTTATTTGATCGAGGAGAATTGAAAAAAATTTCCCCCCATTATTGGGCGGTGCAGGCGGCGAGGCTATTCACCCGGTCTGGCGGCCATCGCGATCGTGGCATTTTCAGCATTTATTTATTGAATCTGTTGCATCTCAAACCAGGGCAGGGCACTTTCCAGCCTGCTGGCTTGCTCCACGCCTATTTGCAAGGCGCCAACGTCGAAGTCATGGCTAATTCCGATAATGTCCTGCGCGGTGGACTCACGCGCAAGCATATCGATGTGGAAGAAGTGCTTAAGGTGGTTGAATATCGATATGGACCAGCTGCAGTGTTAGCGGCCGAATGGCGCTCCCAAGGGGAGAAGGTCTATCCAACACCTGTGGCTGATTTTGAACTCTCGCGTATTGAATTGCCGATGGGAACAATCTACAAAAGCGCAACGAAGCATGGACCAGAAATTTTGGCGGTGCTACAAGGTCATTTGACTTGTAATGGCAAGAATTGCAGGAGAGGCGATTGTCTTTTTATGCCAGCAAACTTTTATTACTCCCTCCAGGGGTTGGATGACGCCCTATTGTTCAAGGCGTCGGTGCCCGTGGCAACATAGTGGTTGGCCCCAGGGTGGTTCCTAATATCTTGGTGGGCTGCTGTCTGGTTTTCTTACAGTTCGATCCAACGGTTATCGTGGGAGCGCGACCAGCGGGCGGTCATTCCTGCCCGCTATTTTATTCCGAGCTTCCGCTCTCATTGTTAGCGAAAACCATCACCTTTATTGTACGCCACGTCGGCGGCGCGTTGAAAAAGATGTCTCGTCGCTGGTTCCTCGAGATGACAATTTTTGTTTGCAGCAGAACATCACCATCTCCGTTATACCGAAGAGCGGTGGAACGAGATGGAACCACAGAGGCCGCAGAGCCCCCAAGGTAGAAGAAAAAACGCCGATCGTCCTCATTTCCGGGTACGTCGTCAGGGGCGACTTTTTGCCCTTTATTACTTTTCATCTGTAAAAAAGGCCACAGATATCTCGTCGCTGGCTCGTATGTTAAATTATAATATCATCTAAAAAACTAAAATAATTATTTGGATTTATTAAAAAAGTTGTATCCTGACAGTTGAGGAGGATCGCTCGCTGTGGTTTCGAACCCGTCGAGGAGTTTCTTCACACTGTCAGGATAAAATCGAAAAGTAACTAGGCACCATGATGCGGTATTTTACGAGTGCGATGTTGCTGACTTTTTCATGATCTCGCTCCCACGGTCTCCATGAACGGCAAACCCGCCGCTCCGATGTAAAAAATACAAAAACGCCGAAGGCGTGAGATGACTATCGCAAAAGAGAAAATAGGCATCCAACCCGGAACGGGTGACATGATGAATTTCCTTCCATGAGATATTGGTAAGGACGGCGTCTCTGCCATCCATCTGTACGTTTTTCTATCTTTTCATTTGTTTTAATGTTGCATAAACATTATCATTTTTATTTGATACAGAGCAAAAAAAGCAAACAAAATTGGAAAACGGGTTTTCTAACCCGGTATGACGGGCAGGAATGTCCATCCCCCTTTGTGCACTTGGCGAATACTGTGGGATATAGATTAAAATATACACTCATAGTCAAGAAACAAACGAATAGAAAATTATGGTAAAATGATAAAAGTGCATACTTCCAGCACATAACCACCGCATTAGCTCGGCCTGTCAATTTCGCTACGATCTATTGCCGCCTGGACATACGAAATGTTATCTCTTGCACATATCCCTTTTTTTTATTATAATTTAATAAAAGCCAATGAGCTGTATTATCACTCCCATTTTTATAGCGTAAGGAATCTTCATTATCATTCATAGGAGAATAAAGATGAATGCCATTGTGCAAATGATTATGTCGCAATTGAGTGGGGATGCCATAGGCAACATCGCCAAACAATTGGGGATAAAGCCAGAGATTGCCACTCGTGCCGTGAATGCTGCAGTGCCGTTGATCCTATCGGCCTTGGCGCGCAATGCCGCCAATAAACAGGGTGCCTCTTCTCTTTTGAATGCGCTGAAAAAAGACCACGATGGCTCCATTTTAGACAACGTCATGGATTTTCTCGGTAACGCCTCTGCGGGGCCAGGCGCTGGAATCCTCAAGCATATATTCGGCCAGGAGCGCAGCACCGTGGAAAAACAGCTGAGCCAAACCATTGGACTCGAGCCGAAAAAGACCAGCAAGGTGATGGAAATGGTGGCCCCTTTGGTAATGGGGGCTTTAGGACGCGCTACCCTCCAGGAAGGTTTAAACGCCAAAAGCCTGGCGCAATTCCTCGATCTGCAAAAACAACAGGTCGCGCAACAACAACCGGACGTGTTCGGCACCATCAGCAAACTATTGGATCAGGATGGCGATGGCAGCCCACTCAATGACTTGGGCAATGTGTTGGGAAAGTTGTTCAAAAAATAACCATATCATCGTATATCACTATAAATGGACGGTTGAGAGCGCAGCGCACGTTTGGTGTGGGTTGCGCTTTTTTTCATAGCCTATCATCTTTAATAATGACAAATGATAGAGGGGTATCGATGAGAAAGCATCTCTTATCACGTCGTCATTTTCTATTTCGAGCCGGTGGCGGTGTGCTCGCTGCAGGCCTGGGCGCGGGAGGATTATTTTGCCGAGCGTCCCATAAAACGCTTCATGTACGAGGAATCGTTGCGCATGCCCTTGCTGGTGCGCTATCCAAGGGAAATTAAACCGAGCGTCAATAAATCGGATATGGTGATGAACCTCGATGTTGCGCCGACATTTTTGGATTATGCCGGTGTGCCCATGCCGGTGCAAATGCAGGGCCGTTCGCTGCGTCCACTTCTTAAAGGCCAAACCCCAAAGGACTGGCGTCAAGCAATATACTATTATTACTACGAGTATCCCGGCTGGCATATGGTCATACGCCATTACGGCATCCGTACCCATCAGTATAAACTGATCCATTTCTATTATGATATCGATGCATGGGAACTGTATGATCTGCAGAAAGACCCACACGAATTGCATAATGTTCATGACGATCCGGCTTATTGGGATGTCCTGACCCAGTTAAAAGCGGAACTCGAGAAATTAAGAGTATTTTACAAGGATACGGAAGAGTGGAAATTCTTGCCAAAGCAAACATAATGGAACCGTGCAAAGATGTCGTCGCCAACTCGTAAGATCGAACTCCTCGCCCCTGCTCGAGATCTCTCCTGTGGCATGGCTGCCATCGACTGCGGCGCCGATGCGGTCTACATCGGCGCACCCCGTTTCGGCGCGCGGGAAGATGCCGGCAACCCAGTGAAGGATATCGCAGCTCTGGTAGAATATGCGCATATCTACTGGAGCAAGGTGTATGTCACATTGAACACACTGCTTTATGATCATGAAATAGATGCAGCGGTGAAATTGATCCACCAGTTATATGACATCGGCATCGATGGATTGATCATTCAGGACACTGGGTTACTGGAGTGCGACCTGCCGCCGTTGCCGCTCATCGCCAGCACTCAGATGCACAATGATCGAGCGGATAAAATCGCCTTTCTGCAGGCGGTGGGGTTTCGGCGCGCCATTTTAGCACGGGAATTGTCACTTACCGAGATAGTCGAAATCCGTCGCCAGGTTGCCGACATCGAGTTGGAATGTTTCATTCATGGCGCCTTGTGCGTCTCCTACAGCGGGCAGTGTTACATGAGCTATGCCCTCGGCGGCCGAAGCGGTAATCGCGGCCAATGTGCGCAACCTTGCCGTAAACGGTATCGACTTTTAGATGCCAACGGTAACATCATCTCCGATTGGCAGCATCTGTTGTCGTTACGCGATTTGAATCTATCCCAATACCTCGAACAGCTGTTGGATGCCGGAGTCACGGCGTTTAAAATCGAAGGCAGGCTCAAAGATCGCTTCTATGTGATGAACACCGTCGGTTATTATCGTCGACTATTGGATGAGCTGCTTTCGGCGCGGGGATGGCAAAAGAGTTCCTCCGGCAGCGTCCTATTCGATTTCATCCCCGATCCTCAGAAGACCTTTCATCGTGGTCATAGTAATTATTTTTTACACGGTAGGCATCGCCAACTGGCCGCCATGGATTCACCCAAGCATGTGGGCGAATGGATTGGGCGTATTGCCCATGTTGGCAAGGGCTATGTGGTTTTACATGAAGGGGCATTGCCGCTACACAACGGTGATGGTATCAGTTTCTTTACCGCTGATAAACAGCTGACCGGCACACAGGTCAATCGCGTGAATGGTAATAAAATATATCCCGATAAAATGGTCGGTTTGAATGTTGGTACAGACCTATATCGCAACTACGACCATCATTTTATTACCAAATTGCGAAAGAGTAGAACGCATCGTATCATCGGCATTGCCATGGAATTGCAAGAAAAAAACGATAAATTGCTCTTGCATGTAACGGATGAGGATGGCGTGCGGGTTTTCTCATCGCTTGCGTGTAAAATGAGTGTAGCGGAAAAGCCAGAGATCGCCCGGCAGAGGATAGAATCCCAGTTGCGTAAAACCGGCGGCACGCCGTTTGTCTGTCATAAAGTGACCGTGAATCTTCACCCGATGAAGATGGTGGCATTAACCGATTTGAATGCTCTTCGCCGCGATGCGCTTGAAAAATTGTCACAGGCAAGACAGGAGCAGCATCCGCTATTACGATTCCCCCTGCAACCCAACGAGGTTCCTTATCCGCAAAAAAGACTCAATTTTACAGGCAATGTACTCAACCAAAAAGCCAGGGCCTTTTATCATCGACATGGCGTGGAAGAGATTGAGCCTGCGGCCGAAAGCGGCCTGGATATGCACAACCGTGTGCTGATGACTACCAAATATTGCCTGCGGTATCAATTGGGATTCTGCGATGGCAAAGGTCGGAAAAGTGGCCCGCCAGAGCCCTATTTTTTGGTCGATGAACAAAACCGACGTTTCCTGCTGGCTTTTGATTGTAATGAATGCCGGATGATAGTAAAATTGGATTTGTAGAAAACAAGGTGTTACATTTTGTAGTGAAGCGTTTCATATCAAAAGCTCATGAAAACACCTTAGAGCCTGTCAGACTGAGGAGTGGAACGATGAGGTATATTAAACATCCAGAATGTAGGTGATTGAAGAGGTTGAGATCTTCCAACCCGCAGAGTGCGGATTTCGGGGCAGCATGTTCGAAAAAACGATTCTATATCACATGGTCACTTGGCTATAACCATAGAGATTAATGCTAACGACCAACTGAAAAATTCATGATGCCATACTCAACAACAGTTTTAAATCCCCGACCGCCTCGACACCGGCACAGTCTCCAGCACCACAGAATATTTCTTCGATATCATGCCGTTGTAATCGTGTCAATCGCACATGTACCGGGCCTTGCAGACATTCTGCGATTCGAGTGGTCATGCCGAGCTGATCCGGCGCCTGCAACAGGCCACCGTCGCCGCGCTCGGCCTTGACCTCGAGTCGATAACGCTTGTCTGCCACCGTAAACTGGATCGTGCAATCATCTATGGCCATAGTCTCCAGCCGCGCCCCCGTATAAGTGGCAAAACGATAGAGGGTGCCGTTGTGCCGAAAACCGACGATAAATCCAAGAAACTTACTCTTTCTCAACCAGGGTATGATGGCTATGGACGCAATGAAAGTGCTGCATGGCGAGGAGAAATGGTTGCTCTGAATCCAAAGATAGGCCGTGGGGAAACAGCGTCCCCAGTCTTTTTCGCAATAGCCGCGACCGCCGGTGAAATCGATCGTCCTGTCATTCAACCTGAGCGAGCCGTAAATTTCGTGGTCGAGGCTGATGATGCCGTGATAACATTCCATAAAAGGCACCCACGCATACCAGCCCATGATGCCGGGAGACCATAGCGTCACCGGCCAGGGTGTCAGGCTCTTGAAATGCAGCTCTCCCTGCAACCGACAGTCTGCTTCATCAATGTCGAGATGAAGAAAATCCTCTTTGAATTGATTCGCCCCAATCTTTAGATTAAAACTCTTGGTGGTAGCGTGAAATTTTTCCAGCGGAAAGCGAAAATAATGCGATTGACCATCACTGCCGTTCAGTACCTGAATGAATGTATGGCTTTCTTGCGCATCCTTGTGTAGAAGGACTCCGGGAATGATGGCGAGGATTTGTCTGGCGTTTTGGTCGACCAATTTATAATACCAGCCTTCGAAGAAGGGTGGTTGCGCTTTCCATCCATGATACCGCGAAGGATCTAAAATGCCGGCGATTTTTGTCAAGTCCATCATGGATCAAACCCTTAGAATAAACCATTCTATTGTATTTTGAATTTGATTCGGATAAGCAGGCCAATTGATTTGGATAATCTCCACCTTTTATTACCATCATGAATTCCGTAATCTGGAGGGCGGGTTTTCCGACCCCTCACGGTTACAAGCGGGCAGGAATGCCCAGCCTCATTTTCCTATCACAGCAACCCTTATCAAGCTAAAGCTTGAACAACTTACGTCAAGCTAAAGCTTGAACAACGTACGACAAGCTAAAGCTTGAACAACGTACGACAAGCTAAAGCTTGGACAACGTACGTCTAATATCACGTAATGGACAGCCCAGTCCAATTGTCTCCTTTTTCAAGCAAATCTTCTAAACGGCGATCCCATATTACCAGAAGATAATATAAATAATCAACGCCAATACCATCAAGATCGAAAACAGCAGATGTATCTGCACGTTCAGCGCCGCCGCCTTCTGCAGTTGCTGCGGTCGGTCATGATTGTGGTGGACGATCTTTTGTGCCTGAAAAAATATTAGAGGATAGGGCAGCAAAGCTATCAATAATATCCACGCCTTTGGTATGACTAAAAGCGCCAGTATCAGCACATCAACGATGATGAACAGATGGATCAACCCGAAAACATAGCGGGCGCATGAGGTGCCCCATCGCGCCACCAGACCGAGTTTGCCAGATGCGGCATCTGCCGGCAGGTCGATCATCTGTCCCATCCACAAGATGGAGGTGGTGCTCAATCCCGTCATGGGCATGGCTGCGAGGATGTAAGGATGGCAGGTGACATTCTGACTGATGGCACCTGCCAAGATTGCCATGGGGCCAAAGGCGAACCAAACGGAAAATTCCCCCAATCCCCGCGAGGCTAATTTGATCGGCGCTGCCGTGTAATATTTGCTGAAAAATGCGGATAAAAAATACAATCCTGTCACTAACGGCCAATTTCTTTTTTCCACCACGAAAAAAAGACCCACCATGGCGAGAATGGCCAACAACAGCGCGATCCTGGCAATGTTGTACATTTTCGGCATCAATTCCGGATTTCGTAACAACAAACCAGAACCGCCACTGAAATCGTTGCGATGCAGGTTGAGTCGGTCGGTGCCCTGCAGAGTGTCGTAAATGTCGTTATATACATTGGTCGCGGCGTGCAATCCCAATCCCATAATTAAAATCAGAAGCAACCCAAACCAATTGATGGAGCCGTTGACGATCACCGCTATCAGCGAGCCAATCAACAGCGGCGCCAAGATGGACGAAAAAAATGGCGCCCGTACCATGGCGACGATGGAAGGTTTAGTATTTGGTGTCATGCAGGTTTCTCCAACTAACTGAATTTCATTTGATGACTGATTAATATAACACATTCAACAACCTGGCATATCCAATGATGCCCGGCTTCTTCCTTACCTCAACGCAACAGCCGAACTCACAACAACCCACCCGATGGGGAAAGGAGAGTATCTTCAATAAGCTACTTAACACAGAATCGGGATCCACATCATTATAAACATACTTCAACAAAAGAATATTCACAAATATTTTATTTTTTCACTTCTAATTGTTGAGGGAGAAAAAAGGAAAGCTTTGGAGTTTTGGATTCGAGAACAAAAGTGAGACTGGTCGTATCACTGATATCGACACGACAACCGATGGAGGCAACCACATAACCGCGATTGGTCAAAGCTGATCCCAGGGCGCACGCCGTTTGCTCGCTACGATGACGGGATACAAATACGCCGCCGTGCATCCTGATAGTGACTTCACGATCAAGTTAAAGCGGCCCAAATGACCGAAAATATAACTACTTTCAAAATTACCAAGACCATATTTGCACTTAGCGCCTGAACAACCTAAATAAAATGGTTGCGACAACGCTGACCAATAGCATGGAGGTGATCGGGATATAAATTTTGTATCGCTCGCTTTCGATGCGAATATCGCCAGGCAGCTTGCCGAACCAGCTGAGAAGCCAAGGGGCATAGTGGAGGGCAGCGCCTAGAAAAATTAACAAAATCCCCGCGACAACAAACCATCGGCTCATTTTGATCCTCTCATTTGATAAGCCAAAAATGTGCCCAGAGACTTCATTGACTCATCCCGCGTCGCAGTTTCTCTATGGCCGTTTCTGCCTGCTGCAACCGCAGGAGAGAATTCTCATCCTCGCACCCCGCCTGATGTATTCTTGCGCGGCAGGTGACTTTTTCTGCTGCTCGATACATGGCAATGACTTTTTCAGGTGCAATTTCGGCTAAAATGTTATGAATGTTACAAAAGACGTATCCGCCGTCCTGGCTCAATATGCCCACGACTTGGCCGACTTCATGATACACTTCTTCCACGGTCCCCAAGGCCAGGGTCGTTTGCGCGTTCACGCCTCCACCCCAAAGAGCGATGCGGCCGCGGCACTTGTCCTTCCACTCTTGAGGAGTATGAGAACCTGCCGACCATTGCACTGGGTTGAGAACATCGAAACCGCACTCGATCACGAGGTCAATCAAGTTGTAGATAGCTCCGCAAGAATGCAGGAAAAGTTTTACCTGCGGTGCGATCCTATGGCATTCGTCGTTCAACCGCCGCCGATAAGGCAGAAACAGGTCACGGAAGACCTTGGGCGAGGCAATCGTATTCTGTTGTGTGCCCCAGTCGTCGGCGCTGATCATGATAATGTCCACATAATCGCGGATTTCGGGCAAGAGGGCGCGGATATTCCTCAGCGTGTGTTCGGTTGCGAGGTGGTGGAGTTCGGCGACATAATCCGGCTCGAGCAAACACAGGAGAGGAAATACCGCCAATCCGCCATAGCCGCTGATGGATATCGGCGCCTGCAGGGCATCATCGTTGAAAAAAACGGCGCGATCAGTGGACTCTCGTACGCGGCGACAGAGATCGCGGATGGCGATGATCTGATCATCGCGGATTTCACGGGCTTGCAACCACGCCTGGTGTGCTTTCATGTCCACCTTGGGCAACTCACCCGTGAGATCCAGCGGCTGACCACCATGAGGTTCGTCGAATACGTACGAGGTGGGGAGCATACGCATGTTGCCCTGGAGGATCACACCATCGGGTTGCCCCTGAAAAGCGGCTGGGTTGCGTACCAGCGCCGGAAGCCGCCCATTAAAGTCATATGGCCGCCATTTTTCCGGCTCATCAAAGGCGTTGGTCACACCGTCGGCAATGGTCACCACATCGCAGCCCAGGGCGTCGAGCACGTCCAGATCGGGCAAGGCCAGCATCTGCATGGTATCTTCCACCCGCGGTAGGCGTGGCGGCAACCCCAGCGCGGCAACTAATTTGGGATAAGCAAAAGCGCTGATGCCTGTCGAACGCATGCCGCCCAAGTCTTTCGGTATCCGGTCGGGTACCCGAAAGTTAAGAGAGTAGAGCACTCTTTCACGAAAAGTCATAATTTTTCAAAAGCTCTTCCAGTCACGGTTTGTAGCTGTCGGCGCCGTAAGCAGCTAACATCAGCACCGTTAGTCGGAGAATTTTTTAGTAATAAGCCTAAGTGATAGAAACCACACTAGATGAACTTGATAAAGATTAAAAGCTATCAACCACCCATATAACTGCCTGAAAAAAGCGGCGGTTTCTATCCGCTGGAAACGGTGATAATTAGATCTCATTTGCTGCTATTGGATCAACGTCATTTTATTCGCTTTTCATTAAATATGTTGTATGGATACTGTAATTATCGTTTGTAACCACTCGCCCTTGATCGTCTGTTCCATCCCAAATCATTGGGTGTTTGTGTGATATGCTCATTAACTCCGATAACCATTATCGACAGTGGGATACGCCACGCACTTCCAAAGTTCCCTTCATCCCCAAACTCCGCTGGTTTAATACAATCCCCCCACGCTGGTATAACGAGCAGCCATAGGGCATCTAAAATTGCCGACATCGAGATCGACCATCAATAATGACCCCCCCTACCATTGCAGGCTCCTGATGGGTTGCCTTCCCCCCCTCTTCTTTTGGCAATTTTACCATCAACGAACCACTTCCAACTCGCCTTGCAACCGAATATCCTCCGAAGAACTACCGATCATCACCGTAAACAGCCCTGGCTCTACCACCCAATTCATCGCCGCATCGTATAAGGAGAGATCGTCGGGCTTTAATTCAAACTCAATTCTTTTGGTTTCACCGGGATTCAGAGTAATACGCTGGAATCGCTTCAGCTCCTTCAACGGCCGTGATACACTACCGACAACATCATGGAGGTAAAGCTGCACCACTTCATCACCTTTTATCTTTCCTCCATTCTTAACCTCACAGGAGATCTTGACCGACTCGTTGGGTTTGATTTTCTCCCGATCAATATGTAAACCGCTATATTCGAATTGAGTGTAACTCAATCCGTATCCGAATGGAAACATCGGTTTGCCGCTGAGATCGATGTAATCATAACCACGGCCGGTCGGTTTGGTATTGTAAAAGAGTGGACATTGGCCGACGAACTGGGGGAAGGTGATGGGCAGTTTTCCGCCGGGGTTATAATCGCCAAATAACACATCGGCGATGGCGTTCCCGCCCTCTTCGCCGGGATACCAGGCTTCGACGATGGCGCCGACGTCATTGATCCATTTTTGCATGGTCACGGCGCTGCCGTTGATCAAGACCACCACGATGGGCTTGCCCGTTGCGGCGATCCGTTTGATCAATTGCTCTTGTTGGCCAGGCAGATCGAGATTGGAGCGATCCCGTCCCTCGCCTTCGCTGATGCCAAGGCAGAGAATAACCACTTCTGCACTTTTCGCTGCCTGTACCGCTTTCTCCATCTCTGAGTCGTAATCCGGTTTGAAATCCCAGGCGAGTCCGGCAAAGGCGCCGCCGGCGTTCTCATAATACTCGATGCGAATATCATAGGGCCGGCCTTTTTCTAATTTCAGCGATACCACGTCCGTAGCCGGCGAACGGTCCTGCCAGTACTCGATGACCTTCTTGCCGTCGATGAACAAGCGGACGCCGTCATCGGTGGTTACACCGATCTGGTATATGCCGGTTTTGGGTGGGATCAGTTTACCGGTCCAGCGCACGGAGAACTGTTCGGCATGAATGGATGGATGTGGTGAGCCACCACCCCAATCGAAATGAATCTGCGGATCGATGCGCACCAGCACCGGCGATCCAGCGAATTCCATGTTATTGAAATATTCTCCTCTTAGGCCATGTTGGCCGGGCTTACCGTCTGCGGGAATGAGATGGATGGATTGTATCGGCGGTAAAACATTGACACTACTCTCAGCCCCCCTGGCAAAAACAATCCGTGTGGAAGAAGACACCTTTGCTCTGATACCGTCGAGCGGCGAAACCGTCTGCATGCCAAAGCCGCTATATCCGCCCAATCTCGCTTCGGTTGCATTCGGCCCAATGACGGCTATGGTTTTTATTTTTTTATCCAGAGGCAAAAGATGGTTATCATTCTTTAAAAGCACAATCGATTCTCGTGCCGCTTGCAGGGCTAATTGACGGTGTTGCGGACAATCGTTGATTTCTTCGGCTTTCAGTGGATCGACATAAGGTTCATCGAACAATCCCAACTGGAATTTTAGCTTTAGGATTCGGCGAACGGCCTGGTTCAAGGTCTTTTCGGAAACCAATCCCTCTTTCACCGCTTCGAGCAGCGGTTCACCATAGATGTAAATGTTGGGCAGTTCGATGTCCATGCCAGCCTCGATGGCCTGTTTGGCGGCTTCTTTTTTCGTGGCCGCGGTGCGATGCAGATCAAAGATGCCGCCGATGGAACCATAATCAGAAACGACCACACCTTCGAATCCCCATTCCTCACGCAACACTTGCGTGAGCAGCCAACGATTGGAAGAGCAGGGCGTGCCATCATAGGAATTGTAAGCCGCCATCACCGACAGGGCTTTGCCTTCCAGGAAACAGGCTTTGAACGCGGGAAAGTAGATTTCCCGCATCAACCGTTCGTTGAAATGAATCGGATGGCTATCCCGGCCGCCATCGCCGACATTGGCGGCATAGTGTTTCGGTGTGGTGATGACTCCCTCCTCCTCGATCGGTTTGCAAAAAGCTACACCCATCCTCGATGTCAGATAGGGATCCTCGCCGTAGGTCTCCTCCACGCGTCCCCAGCGGACATCGCGGGCGATATTCACCACCGGTGACAGCACCTGGCGAATGCCGCGACTCTTCGTCTCTTTGGCAATGGTGGTGGCAACCTGTTCCATCAGATCGGGGTTCCATGTTGCTGCCAATCCGATCGCCTGCGGAAAACTGGTGGCTTTCTTGCCGACCAGCCCGTGCAAAGCCTCATCGTGCATCAGGATGGGGATGCCGAGCCTGGTATTCTCGATGGCCCGTTTCTGGATGCGATTCATCTTTTCCGCTGCTTCTCCGGCTGTGTAAGGCCTCAGGCAAACACCGACATTGCCGAGGGCATTTTTTTCGATCAGGTCGGTTTTCTCTACGTCGGTGATGACGCACTGCAGTTGGCCGATCTTTTCTTCGACCGTCATGCGGCGCAACAGATCGGCGACGCGCTTTTCAATCGATAATTGCGAATTTTTATAAGCGGGCATTTGTTCCTTGCCGCAACCGTATAGGAAAACGGCAATCAGGATCACAAAGTAAATGATGCCTCTAAAGGATGAATGTGAAAGACGCATTTTTTCTCTCCTTATATTGTCTCGAAAGAACTGAAATTTGAAAAATGATCTTGTTATCTCGGATTTTATGCTAATTGCCTTATAGAACCGATTCCTCTTCACCCACCGAGTGGGTTAAAATTAAGTATCATACTTGACACAGAAAAGTTCTATCACAATACAAACAAAGCATTTCCTGCCTATACAAATCGCTTTATTCAAATATCTTGTTGAAGAGATTTTCGTCTTTATCGATACAGCCTACGACCTGAATCATGGCGTTTTTATTTTCGAAGCTGATGGGAGAGTTGGATAGATAATTTCTCATCCTGCAGCCCCAGAGGGAGACGGTTAGTTTTTTATCTCCTCTGACTAGCAGGTAATCCCACGACATTATTTTTGAGCAGAATGCCGCCGTCCACGGCATAGGCTTCATCCGACGGCTCCACCAACAAAGCCGCTCCCCTTACAGAAGCCCAGTCGATGGCCTTTTGCAGGTTTTCCTTATTGACAGCAGCGGAATTTTCCGGCCTGACGCCGAAGGCCTGAATACTGATGCTTTCTCCGGCAACAATGGAAAGAGTATTCGACAGATAGATCAGCATAACAAGGGGATACATTTCATGCCCTATTCTCCATTTAACCATCGACTCTCTGTCTTGGCAAGTCATTTTTTCTTGTTTTTTGGGCGCTTTCTACTTTACACAACTCATCTTGCCGCGGAGTACTTGTTGCCCAACTCTAATCTGATAGAAATATATTCCTGAAGGCCATTCTCTGGCATCGAAAATAATCTGATTGCGTCCGGCATAAAATGCTCTTTCTCGAATGGACAGCACTGGTCGACCCAACAAGTTGATGACCTCATAACTGCCCACTCCTTCGGCGCTCGACTCGAATTCAATTTTAGTTACCGCATTGAAAGGATTGGGATAGTTGCCGAGCAATTGCAAGGTTTGCGGCCAAGACTTTTCAGCCACCCTGGTGATGAGTCCTTGATGGATCTCTTTGGTTTGTACTCTTTGAAACAGAATTTCATGCGCCGCATCATTGAGATGAACGCCATCACCACTGTCATATTCTGGGCGAATGGTTCCGTCATCCCGAGCCAGCTGCGTCCAGAAATCGAGGGCATACTTGCCGAATCGTGAAAAGGTAGAGTCCCTCATTTCCATCAAATTTTTTCGACCGCTTGAGGAAAGATTGCGAGGCTGTGTAGTGGTAATCCATACCGGAACCTTTTGGCGCCAGGCAGCGGCTAAAACGGAATCATAATTTTGCAACTGCTCCACCACACTGTAATTGGCGTTGGCATCGTTCGAGGGCAGATTGATGATGATCGCATCGGGTAAAAGGGACAATGCCTGAGTGATATTGCGCTGGGGATCTGGGTTAGGCCGATTGGCTGGAACAGCTTGGCCCGTAGGCAAGATATGAAAAGTGGTATACCCCCCTTTGGCCAGATTAAAGACCTGATGGTTGACGTTTTCCGTTTTCAAAAAGGTACGGTAGCGATTAACCCAGGCATTACTCTTATCGCTCGGCCCTATGCCTTCCGCAGTCGATGAACCCAATACTACTATATGCACAGCAAACTTTGGCATCATATCCGAGGCATGATAGATAAAGGTCTCCTCTTGTGGTGTGTTATTCCGCAAGCCACCGAAAACCACCATATTCAAGTCGCCTGACTGCGAAGAAGGGAAGATCACCCCAGCCGCGTTCATCACCGCAGGGCCATCGGCTTTTCTGAGCCATTTGTTGCTGTTGAAATCGTAACACCACGTTTCTGCCAATTCGCTGGTGAGGAGCATCCGACCGTTCGTCATCGAACCGCCGCTGCCGCCACAAATCCACATGTTTTTGTTTTGCTCATCAAAATCGGCCACATGAAACATGCGGCCGGGAATGGCCCCCTGTGGAAAGATCTGCGACCAATAATTGTAAGTAACGTTATATACCCAAAAATCGGTGGTCACGCCCATCGCGGTTGTACCGCCATAGCTATATACTTTGTCGCCAGAGCTCACCATGCTGTGGCCATAACGGTTGTAAGGATTGACGCTTCCTTTTGCCCAGGATCCATCTTTAAGGTTGTATTTCCAGGTATCCCCCAAAATTTCATTCGCCGCAGCGGATTTGAAGAGTTGTTGTGTAGTCGTTCTGCCACCGTAGATCACAACCACATCTCCGCAGAGAGCAGAGGCATGGTCCAGACGCCCCGCAGGAAGCTCCGCCCCCTGAGAGGGTAACTGCAGCCAACTTTTAGTTATCGAACTATAAGCCCAAATATCAGAAAGTACACCAGAGCTTCCCTCACCAAAAAAGATGTACATACTCCCCTGATAAGCCACGGCACTATGTCCCTGTCGAGCAGGCGGCGGCGAATTGATCGGCTCTTCGCGGAACCAGCGGTTACGAATGGTATCATACCTATACAAATCGTTCAACAGCTCGCCATTTTGATCCCTGCCGCCAAACAGGTAGACCACCGTTCCAATGCGTACCATAGCATGGCCGACACGCGCCGAGGGAATATCTCCCTTTGATGCAGCGGAAATCCAACCATCGGCATGAACCAACCCAATGGCTAAAAAGACCAGCAACCAAACCGCACCACCTGCTGTTTTTGCCAACGACACTTTTTCACAGCTGCTGCCGTAAAATGAGTTGCACTTTGCACGTTCAATGTTCATGGTCGCTTTTTTCATCACTATCTTCCTCCTAATGGTTCATCCCATTAAAAAATCGGATCGCAATAAAAAAAATCATCCAAAAAACCGCTCGGGTTCCCACTCTTTGAAAAATAGATGGGTACATAGAATAAGATCGTCTATCGCTATCTGATCATGGAAGGGATATGGATTTGTCGATCTTTGTCGTATTAGATTAACTACGTTTGTGATCATCAATTGTAAATCTTTCATTTCGTTCAGACAAGATCAGCGCCAGCCTATGTCTATTACTTTGAACTCCATGAGCGGACAGCCACACACCTTTCTCGGCATACTGATTAACTGTTCACTAATTGGATAGCACTAAACAAGATATCACTCTAAAGGAACATCGAGAAAAATAGGATATTGAAAACATTGAGCTTTTATGAAATTTTTCCTCATTCTTGATACAAACATCAGAGTTTTTAGGATTCCGACAGCAATTTATTCAATAAGATCTCAAAAAACAAGCAGATTTTTAATGATTTAAAAACCGCGCTCGTGTCGTGTGCGAAGTGGGACGCTTTATAATATTTTTGACTTGCTATTTACCACTTTTATTTACCATATTAGTATACTTTTCTGGCGTATTAAATTGTCTCCATGGTTGCCAACAAAATCAACCTAATAAAGATCCATCGGTGACCGAATGATTTTTATTTTTATTAAAGAATTATTCAACTTGGATTTTGATAAAACTTGAACTGCTATCTTCGGTATCGATTTTGTCGAGACTACAGAAGGAGTTAGGATGCGCCTGAATGGAACCATACGCAATTTTTTCTCTATTTGTCGTACTCGGGATAAGCAATGCTGTTGGGTATGGTATTGCCGGTGATGTCTCCGCCGGCACAGCGCCGACCGAACGGCTGCCTGCGGTGATCATCTCCATTGGGCCGACCAAAAAGCCCAGTCTCTCGAAGGACAACCTATCTCTAGATATACTCAGTGAAGCCGCCGGCGGCGAGGGCTTTTATGCCTTGATCCTGTTGCCCGCTCATGCGCGGTTCGGCGAAGACGGTGCGCCGATCATCGTTCATATGCATGGTGGTTGGAATGCCTAAGGCGTATCCGTTGCGCAAAAACGTTGGAATCTGGACGGATTCATCGAGATCAGGTTCAATAATAGCATGGAGGCGGTGAATGATTGGAAAGCGCCCAAGGTTGTTTCTTCTTCCTCCGCCAACGGCAAAGAGATGGAGGCATGACGACGCAAAAAGCTATCCTTGTCCGTCATCGTCACGCCGATGATGATGGGAGTGAGATGCATTGCCATGATCTGTTGGATGATTTTGACGATCTCTTTGAAACACAGCAGGTGCTATCGGTAACACCATCGGTGTCCAATTGTGAGAGAAATTAGCCAAACTGCGTTAAAAATTCAAGCGAATTCTTCTTTATCTCACCAACGCCAGCTTGATTACCCTCATCGCCGTCTGCGTGCCGATGCGGCAAAGATAAACACCCGAAGCATGGTGCGATCCGTCCCAAACCACCTCGTGATGGCCGGCGCTTAGCCGTCCCAAAGACTGCTGTTCGACGATCTGCCCGTGCGCATTAGCAACCGTCATCGTTACCTCCGCCGCAATCGGTAAAGAAAACGAAATGACGGTGGCGCTGTTGAAGGGATTGGGATGATTGGTCACAAGCAAGAATTCAGGCATGTCTGCCGCATACTCCATCGGCTCAAGTTCGATGACTACTTCCTGACCGTTTTTGGAAGCACCTTTTACCTTCCCCACTTTTAGGTCTGAGCTGTGATCGAGGAGAATTTCCGCTAATTTGCCTCTGCCGCCGGCGCCGTCGAAATCACCATAGCTGAATGCGCCCAGGGTGATGGTCTTGCGACTGGCGTCTTTTGAAACCGGCAGGGCGATCACCATATTGCCCGTTCGACCAAGAAACTCGCCCAGTTCCATCCTGAGCAAATCTGCTCCCGTCGCCGAACATTCGAGTTCAAACGCAGCCAGATCCTCAGCACCGTCGATCCATAATTCATAAACATCCGGCGCGGTGCGTATCACCTGCAGCTTTGCCTTCGTTGAATTCGCTTTAGCTATCTGTGTGCTGGGCAACGGCTTATTCCACCACGATGCCACTAACTGAATATCGTAGATATCGATATATCCATCCGAGTTGACGTCGCAGCGGGCCTGGTAGTTGGCGGCATATCGGTCGGCCCCCCACCGGCCGGCCACCAATTGTATGTCCATGACGTCGACGTCATGATCGCCGTCTATATCCGCCCAAAAGTCAGACGGCGCGGATGGTGAGAAATAGAGGTCGCCATAAGAGAAGGGCCCATACGCCCAATTGTAACCGGCAACGATGGTGGGTAATTGTGAGGCCGTCTTCTGCGGCCAGGCGCCGTTAAACTGGCCACTGCCGCCGTCAAAAGCATAGATCAGAAATCCGATCGCCGAGTAAGGTAAATAATTGAAAGGCGCCATCTTTAGATTGATAAAGATCTCCGTTTGCACATGGCCGCTGGCTGCGGAAATGCCCTGACTGACGCTTGCAAGCACGACCGTATTTTCCAGAGTCAGCTTATTCGGCCATTTGCCATGAACGGCCATATAGCGATTCCTGGCCGTTCCATTATCCCAATACACCTGAACGAGGCCTTCGGCGCCGGCATCGCTGCACCATTCCCGATCCATGTCGCGGTCAAAAAATATACCGATGGCATCCCAGTTTTCGAGGGTGGTATTTCTGCTATCGTCCACAGCCAGATAGAGCCGGTTCTGGTCGTTCTGGACATATAGCTTCACCGTGCCCGTAAGACCCGGATAGCGGATGTCCACCACCGTGGTTTTGGACCACTCGGCGGTTTGAATGGTGCCATCTGCGACCGGCGCCGAGTCGGTATAGGCCGATTGGATGACATAGCCTAAATCCTGAGCGCTGCCGCCGGCCGACGCGGAAAAGCCGCTCTCGCTTTTCGGATAGATGGATTTGATCTGGTAGTGATAGAGAACGCCCGCACTCACATTCTGATCACGATAATAGCTATTTTTTATGGAAGTAGCCACTCTATAATACGGCCCCGAAGCTGAATGTCTGCGGTAGACATCATATCCTATCAGTGTATCCGCTGCAACCGGCTTCCATGCCAAGGGCACCGTGCCGTGATATCCACTCAATCCGACGACCGCCGTCGGTGGCTCCAATGCCTGTTGGCATGGTATCATGACAACCTGCTGAGGCTGAATCATCAATTCCGGCCTCACTGGCTCGGGTGCCTGAATCGACTGCCAGGATTGCGATAAGAGCATCGGTGCATAAATGATACTCCCGATGACAAAGCCTTTTACTCTCATATCCGTTTTCCTTCATGGATTGATTTTCGTTTTAGCGAAGGATGAGCATTTTTTGCGACCGTGTCTGCCGCCCCGATTTCAAGACGCAGAGGAACACGCCGCTTCCGGTCAGGCGACCTCTCTCATCCGTGCCGTCCCATTCGACGATATATTCGCCAGGAGCCTTTTCACCATTCAATAAAGTGCGCACCGTTTGGCCGGTGATGCTGTAAATGATCAGGCTGATTTCCCCCGGCTCCGCAATGGAGAAACGAATGGTTGTTTTCGGATTGAACGGATTGGGATAGTTTGGTTGCAGCTGGAATAGATGTATCTCTTGTTCGCTTGTTTTTACTTCGGATCTCAGCGAATCGAACGGCACTGTTCTGCCGTAACGATCTACAAGAATCACCAACTTTTGGCGAAATTCCGGCGCCTTGCCGGTAAATGCCAACGCAGCCAAAATTCCGGAACCGGTCAAGCCCTTGTTCGCGCCATAGCTGTAGGCTCCTACAAAGACCTCTTTTTGCTGGTCGGCATAAAGCGGACCCAATGCCACGGCGGTATTACCGCTGCCGATGAGCAGGTCGCCGGGATGAATCGCAGCCACGGTCATGGGAGCTGCGGCCCTTAGGTGGATGGTGAATCCTCCCAGTTCGTTAGCATTGGTCACTGTCAGTTCGAGGACCTCTGTGGTTTTATGGCGCAAATAAAGCTGAACCGCCTCTGGAGCGGGAGGGGTTTCCGGTACGAACATCAGGTTCTGAGCGGGTATTGCTTTTCCCCACCACGAGGCGATCAATTGCACATCTACAATGTCGATATCGCCATCGCCGAGGCCGCCATGATCGACGTCATAGTGCGGAGAATAGGTGCTTTCGCCTTGCCGGCTCCCCCAGTGTGCAGCTGCCAAGCGGCTGTCCGCATCGTCGAGGAGATTATTCGCGTCTGCATCCGCCCAGAAAGGTCCGGTTACCATGATGCGGTTATTTTCCACCAGCACGGGCACATGATGGCCATTGGAATCACTGATCTTGACATTGGTCAATTGCATCGCTGCTGAGCCGCGCGCCAGCGCTTTGCAGGTGATTTTGGCAATGACGCCGCCGCCATTGAGCCCGGGGGTGGTGCCGATGCTGTAGGCGCCAAATAAAATTTTACCTTCCTGTTGGCTGAGCTGAGGTCCCAAAGGATAAAAGGTTCGCCCTGAACTTTTTACCAATGGCCCCAACTGCACATCACCGACGTTCTCCACGATAAGGATGCTTTTGTCATAGAACAGCGTGAATTCGAATCCGGCCAAATCCGCGGCATTGTCGATCTTAACATAGATCGTGGCCTTGTCGCCTACTTGTATGGAGGCCTTCTGAAGGTCCATTTTCATTTTTCTATTTAAAGGTGGTGGAACTGGCGGTGGTGTGACGACACCGCCTGCCGCCGGTCCTGCAGGAGGCGGCGTGTTGTCGATATCCGGTTCGGCATCTTCATTATCGCCGATGCCGTCGCCATCGCTGTCGCGGACGGTAGAGACGTGGATGGTAATCGTCGCATTCGCGCTGTTGCCGTCGCTGTCGCGCACGGTGAGTGTGATGGCGTGTATGCCGGGGGTTAAGCTGTCGGCTGAGACCATCGAGCCTTTCCCCAATGCGCCGTCGCGACTGGATGACCATGAGAAGGCCTCTTCCGGCAATGAGACGTCTTCTAAATCAAAGCCATTGCCGGAAAAGATGATCCGTTTGTTTTTATGAAATCGGGCGCCGTCGACCGGATCGATAATGAAGACCTGGGGTGATTTTTTTTGCAAAGTAAAATCACCATCCGAAATATCCTCGGTGGTATTAACGCCGTCGCAGGCGATCACTTTGATGCGGCCGTTGCTGCTGCCGCCGGATTGTTCGGTATTCCACACATAATTGGTGCCTTCGACGTCTATGGCTATCGCGTCCCAGGTATTGCCGCCGTCGCGACTGTAGAGGACATCGAATGTCAACGGATCGTTATCGGCATCCGCAGCGACCCATTGGATATTTTCGCGGTTTCCGAGTATTTCGCCGCCGTTGGGATGAGTCACCGTCACTTGCGGCTTGTGGGCGGAAATCGGCAGGGTGTGCAGCACCGCGCCTCCTTTTTTGATGACGATGCAGCCGAAATTGGGATGATCCGGAAGCACTTCTGCGAAGTGAGTGGCGCTGCTGATGAGATCAATGGGATCCGGCGGTATCACTTCGAAATAACGGGTCAACAACACGCCACCGCTGGCATTTTGCAATTCAATACAGTAACTACCCTGATTGGGGGCATCTTCGGTCACGCCCGATAAGAGTTGGCGTTCACATTTTAGAAACAGGACGGCGCCGCTCTGATCGATGCTGCCGGAAATGAGGATATAGGGTCTAGGCGGTTGGCTATTCGATTTTGCGAGATGAGCCATTTCGGAAGACCACGCATGCAACAATTTTCGATACATATAAGCGGAGATCCAAACTCCCTTGTTGGTATCCCCCTCACAGGGCGAATAACTCATGATGTCATAGTAATGATCCCGATCGAGAATTTTAGTCCCATCCCAGCCGTTGTAATCGATCAACCCCAGGTCGCTGCCGTGCTGCGGATAGTCCTCATAATAGGGTCCGGCGGTACCGCAGTTGTCGCGAACATGGGCTGCCCGCCAGAGTCCATTATAAAAGACCGCCGTCAGCATATGTCCCACCTCGTGGGCCATGGTCTCTCCGCCGACGGTTTTTTTGACGGTCCAGTCCTTGCCTTCGCGCACCCCCTAGGCTACCGATCGTTCTCCCCATCCTTTGGCGGATCCGGTCGCATAGGAGCAATTCAGCAAGCCTCCGCAGGGATTGATGTCTCGACAGACCATGCCATAATACTTGGTAAAAGGCGGGTCATTGATGGTATTGGCGAGGAACCACAATCCGCTGATCATTTTGAAACTATTGTATCCGCTTGCAGAGGGATCATAATCGATAAAATAATCCGGTCGTCTGATCAGATTGACACGGGCGAGTGGATATAACCTTTCCAAAAATATGAGCGCATCTCTGATATCATTCAAACTCACAGGTGGACAGAGGCAGTAGCCGTCCACATACACATTGGCGCAACTGTAAACCGGCACCACTTTGAGGGTCAGTTCCAGAGGAGGCTGGAATTGTAATTGCACCCTGGGGGTTTGCACGAAAATGGTTGTACCTCCCGGCAGTTTACATGTAATATTGAGGTTCAGATAGGGAGAGCCATCGAACCGCCAATCGCCGGGTATGGTGAAATTGAGCGTGTGCGACAGTTGCAGCGGACTGGATTCCGATCGTGCTGGCAGGCGAATGCTGTTGTTCTCAAAAGGATATACTCGAGCGGGCTGCAAGACACCGCCGACATAGATGTTCATCGGCAGGCCGTTGGCATACTCGAAGCGGATCCATCCTGATGCGAATACTTCCGCTCCCTTGGGGTGATTGGAATCGAGGTGAACTCTCACCAGCGTGTTCTTGCCAAAGATCAACGGCACGGTGTTGGCTTCATCCTGCACGACCTGAATCAATTCCACCCGCTTCACAGTGATGGTCGTGGGACAGGCATCGCCGATGCCGTCGTTATCGCTGTCTTTTTGATCCGGATTATAGGTCAGCGGGCAATTGTCACACAGATCGCCGACGCCATCTTGATCGCTGTCGGCCTGGTCGGCGTTGCTGAGGTTGGGGCAATTATCCATCGTATTGAGAACGCAGTCGCCGTCGACGTCCGGATCGCAGGGATCGCCTATGCCGTCTCGATCGGAATCGACCTGATCCCAATTGGGAATGGTAGGACAGTTATCGCAGGTATTACCACGTCCATCATTATCGTTATCTCTTTGGTTGGCGTTTGCGATGTCCGGGCAATTGTCGCAGAGGTCACCAACGCCGTCGCCATCGCGATCCTCTTGATTGGGATTGTAATGATTGGGGCAGTTGTCGCAGGCGCTGCCCAGATGGTCGTTGTCCGGGTCTGCCTGATCGGCATTGGCACGATGGGGGCAATTGTCGCACACATCGCCGACGCCGTCGTGATTCACATCCGATTGGTCGCTGTTCATGACCTCCGGACAGTTATCGACGGAATTGGGGATGCCGTCGCCGTCAGAGTCCGCCACCTGGGCGTACTTGGTGACTAAAATATCCGTGGTAGCCTGATTGGGCTGAGTATGTGAAATCGAAGGTACGGTGCTGGTAATGTAGAGATAATTATTGGCATCGAGATCGAGCGCGTTTATCGTGCCATCGATATCATTTTGCAGCCAGATAGTCGACCCATTGGAACGGCTCAGCTTACGCAGACTGTGATCTGCCGCTACAATGACGTTGCCTTCGCCGTCAATCGCCAGGCACCCGGGTTCGCCATCGAATAACTGTACCCATTGTTGAACGCCTGTTGCACTGAAGAGTAATATAAAACCTTTATTCGAGTAAATAGGAGAATCATAGGCATATCCGGTCAGATAGACAACACCGGCCGCATCGACCAGCAGGTCCACCACACGGTCATGATAATAGGGATGGTTATAGTTCTTGCGCCAAAGCTCCTGGAAAGCGGCATCATATTTGATGATTTGGACGTCCCAGTGATAATAGGTTCCTGTATAGGGATCGGAACTTTGCACATTCACCCGGCGGGCGATGTAAAAATTACCGCTGGCATCGGCAGAAATGGCGCTCATATTGCTTTCAGATGACTGGCCGAACTGGGTTCCGTTCGGGCGGTACAAGACGGCGCCGCCCGCGTAGACGACACCGACATTGCTGGAGTTATCCAGCACCATATCCCCGGCGGGATAGCTGAGGAGTTTGCGCCAGAGCTCGACGCCGTCGCTGCCGCGCAGCTTGACCACGATGCCGCCTTGTCCATGCGTCGTGCTGCCGACGCGATAGGTATGCAATTCACCAATCAGATAGACGTCACCTGCGCCATCCACGGCGGTTGCCTTGGGAAAGTCTCTGGCGTATTGACCGATGTAAGAATCGATGGTGCGGCTGATGATGCGGGTCCAACCGCCGGGATCTGATTTGGTGACATAGATGAATTCGTTATCCCCGGAAGTCGTTTTACCGGACTCGTAGTAACGATCGGTGACGCGTTCCTGTTTGCGAGCGCCGATGGTGATGCCTTTGCCAGTCCACTGCAGCGTTCTGTAGGCATCGATGAAAAAACGTATATCTTCTGCCGGATAATCCCCCAGCTGTCTTTGCTTACCCTTGATGTGGATATTTTCTTGTGCGTCTAGACAGGCCTGCTCCGCCCAATCATTGTAATAAAAGATGTTGCCGGGGGTGCCGCGGCTGCCATCGTAACGCACCTCCCACATTTTGGTCAGTACATCCTGGCCATCGGCGATGTTAAACCACAATAGCAAAAGAGAAAACACTGCCAAGATAGATAAGAGATGCTTATTTTCCATAGTGACTCCTTGGTGTTTTTTTGATGACACACTCCATTTTGGTCATCAACATACAAAAATAGTCACTGCGAAAGAACGTTTTGTTCAAATTGAAAAGCACTGTTGGGAAGGTAATAATGACTCTTGCAAAGAGGGGTGACTCTCACCTCAACCTAGGTATGATATCTAAAATGGATGGTGTAGGAAAGGATGTTTTATAATATAGTATTTTAGATGCCAAGATGCATCAAGATCTCTGACCCTCTTTAAATTCAATATAATACATCATGGGGTTAAAGTCAAGTCATTAATAATAGGAAAAAAGCTTGACCTCAAGAAAAAACATTATAAAAATTTTACAAATCTCTATGATAACATACCTAAAGAATTTTACCTAATTAAATCGCTGTTCAACATCAGACACTAAAAAGGTCATTTTGTTAAAATCAAAGCCTTCTGTTATGGGCGGTTGTTGGAGGAAGTTTTTTTAGCTGCGAAAGCAAACGCAAGCCTTAGTTGGTTATCTCGTTCCAACGCTTTGCGGCGGAACGCAAAAAGGGGAAGCTGTGCGTTCTTTGAGTAGTATTTGGTTGATACGAGTGGAATAGTGGTAATCCAGACCGGAACCCTTTGGCGCCAGGCGGCGGCTAAAACGGAATCATAATTTTGCCCCTGTGCTCCGCCACGCTATAAATGAAGGGAAAATATCCATAAAAAAGGGCGGAATAACTCCGCCCTCTCTACGATAAGCCATAAAGGGATTAAAATGATTTGCCCTGCAATTCGGCAAGTTTCGCTTCCAAGGCGCTGATGCGCTGCTCCTGTAATTGTATGACTTTGACGGCCACTGCCACGATATCCATGGGACTCAACGCTTTCCGGTCCTTCCTCGCCACCAGATCAGGCACGTCCTCGGCTATAAAACCATTATATCTTTCAGAAGGATTATTTTTATGATTGTAGCGAATGGGGTTGAGGTTTTTCAGGCATTCCATCGCCTCTTGATCGCCTATGGTGGTAATATTCTCTTTATATTCCCTACTAGAGGCATTTGTCCAAACGCCAGCAGTGGAACAATACGCACCACTGCCCAGTCGGAAATAATAATTTTCATGAAGGCGTAACAATTCTATAGCGCCAGGGACTTCTGCATTAGGTGCGTTTGTAACAACTCTAAGGACTTCGTCTTGCTCATCATTATCGTAGTCTAATAAAATCAATGCATTTTTATTACTCCAAAGGCGGGCACTATTATTGAGCGCCCCAAACGCAGCAACAGTGTTAGTAGTAGTCTCTCGTGAATAGATGCATGACTTTTGCTCATTTTGCGCGTTGTCACGATTACCGTATAACACCAATCCTCCATAAAAAGTATCATATCCCGAATGATCCTCTCTTCCAGTGATGATCTGTTTGACATTAACAATATCCTGATTGCCGGCGTTGTTTCCCTTGCCGAGCACGTGGGCGATATCTTGTTCTTCATTGAGGTTTAATGTCAAGTTACTCAAACCATTGCGGGTAAAAGTCAGGGTTTTTTCGGTTGTTCCGCTGGATGTAACATTGGTTAAGTGATAATCGGTAAAAGAAGTGGTCAAATCCGGCAAGCTTTGGGTGCGCGTGAGCGTCAGAGTTTTAGTAGTGGTACCAGTGAACGATGCACTATTGACCACCCCATCCGGACCAGAAGGTGCGCTGCCCTTCTTCAAGAGACCATTATTATCGACCAGTACCATTACATCGCTGCCAGAACCTCCCAATGCTGGAATGGTGACGTCACCTGCCTGGGAGAGAATGAACCGATTTACCCCGTCGCTGTTTTTAATGGTCAGTTGCCCATAAGCAACTACTGCGGTCGCGGCCACAACGACAAACGTTACTCGCCACTTATTCATACCACCCTCCCAAAAATGATTCTGTTGCCTCGGTATAGATTTGAAGGATTATGGAGGAAGGAAAAAAGATGCGTCAAACCCTTATCGATATCGATGCCAAACCTTTTCTCTTCCAAACATTTCCTATTTTTTATATATATAATATAATGCAAAGATAAATGCAAGCATTTTTTTCGAAAACATGTCAATTGCAGCATATTTTCGCTGTAACAAAGGACACTTTAGGATTCGGCCATTTTATCAAAATATCTTGCCCTTGTAAAATCCTTTCCTATAAAATCGACATCGGATCCACATCGATGACGACCTGAACTTTGTAAATGCGGTTCTTTTCTCGATAGATTGCAAACGCCTGGCGTATGGCATTTTTCATCGCCAGCCCGCCGGCATCGTCTTTTTTGGGACTGAGCAGAACGATTTGATACCGGTAATTATTTTCAATGCGTTTAAGCAAGGCTGGTGTAGGGCCGAGCATGCGAAATAACTTTGCATGGGGTTGAATCAAACGCGCAATCTCTTCAGCCAATTTTTGTACGCGGTTTTCATCCTCTCCGCGGAAGAGGATGTTGATCATGCGACTGATCGGAGGATAGCCAGGGCCTCGTCGGTCCCGGAGTTCTTTACGGAAAAAATTGATATAATCGTGCGATTTCACAAAAAAGAGGGAATAATGGTCAGGTTGGTAGGTCTGGATGATGACCTCACCGCTACGGTCTTTGCGGCCGGCGCGGCCCGCCACCTGAGTGAGCAGCTGAAAGGTTCGTTCACCAGCGCGAAAATCGGGGAACAACAACTCCGAATCGGCGGAGATGACTCCCACCAAGGTGACGCGGGGAAAATCCAATCCTTTGGCTACCATCTGGGTGCCGAGGAGAATCTGAAAGTCGCCGCGGCCGAACTGGGTGAGAATTTTATCATGCGCCCATTTGCCGCGGGTGGTGTCCAAATCCATGCGCACGGCTTTGACGCCCGGAAACAACGCCCGCATCTCCTCCTCGATGCGCTGGGTGCCGATGCCGCGGAAGAAAATGTCACGGCCACCACACTGCGGACACACATCCGGCGCCTTGCGCACATAACTGCAATAATGGCACTTGAGCAAATGGCCGCGTAGATGATAGGTGAGGGAAATGTCGCAGTGTTCGCATTGAGCAAAATAATCACAACTCTTGCATTTCAGCAGCGTAGCAAATCCGCGCCGGTTCTGGAATAAAATGACTTGCTCGCCGCGGGCGAGTTTTTCGTCGATCTTTTGCCGCAGCAGACGCGAAAAAATGATCGGCTCCTTTCGGCCGATGATGCGCGGTTCCCGGCGCATGTCGACAATATGGATTTCCGGCATCGGCACATCGTCGATGCGGTTTGGTAGCGTCAACAGTTGGTATTTTTTGGTCTGGGCATTGAAAAACGTCTCCACTGCGGGCGTGGCCGATCCAAGGACGACGACCGCATTATTCAATTTGGCGCGCATCACCGCCACATCACGGGCATGATACCGCGGTGTCAGATCCTCCTGTTTGTAAGAGGGTTCGTGCTCCTCATCCACGATGATCAGGCGTACGTTCGCTAGTGGGGCAAAGATGGCCGAGCGCGGCCCAATGACGATGCGATGCTTGCCCTCCCAGGTGCTGCGCCACGAGTCATAGCGTTCACCGGGCGACATGCGGCTGTGGAACACCGCCACGCTCTTACCGAAATGGGCGCGAAATCGCCGTACCATCTGCGGTGTCAGCGCAATTTCCGGTACCAACACAACAGCCGATCCTCCCTCGCCCAATACTTTTGCAATGGCCTCGATGTAAACCTGAGTCTTGCCGCTGGCAGTGACGCCAAATAAGACCATCGGAGTAAAACGGTGTGATTGCAAAGCGGCCTCAATGGCTTCCAAGGCCGCTTGTTGGTCGGGATTGAGAATGAGTTTTTCCGGCGGGCCAACTTCCAATTCACCGTAATAGTCGCGTAACACAATAGACGAATGCGGCTGCAAAATTCCACGTGCTTCTAGACTTTTGACAATCCCCAGGCTTACGCCTACTTTGCGTGCCAGTTCGGATCGGGTGAATTCGGCGTCCAAGTGGCGGCAGAGAAATTCCAACAAAGCCGCCTGTTTGGGAGCGGTTTTACGCGCCGCATCGGCCATGGTCATCAGTTCGTCAAAGCCGTATTGAGGGGCAATGGTGAGAAGCGTCTGGTATTTATCTCCCACCTTGGGCCGTGGAAGCATCAATTCCAGGCGGACAAAGCCGGCCTGACGCAATTTGGTCAGACTGCTATAGATGGCAGGGTTATCGAGCTGCTTGATCAGTCGCGCTTGCGGCATGGGATTTTGTTTGGCCAGGGCGCGGATGATCTCCGCCTGCCGCGGCGCCTTGTTTTGCAAAAGCTCGGCCAAGCGTTCGGGATCGTTGTGCGTCAGACGAACGATTTTGACGGAATTTTTATGGATGCCCGCCGGCAGAGCCGCTTTCAAGACTTCTCCCCAACCGCAGAGATAATAATCGGCAATCCATTTGGCCAGCTTTAAAACTTCCACCGAGAAGAGCGGCACCGGATCAAGCACCTCATCAATATCCTTGACGTCCTGGCGATCACTTTGGTCCATAAGCTGAACGACAAAACCAGTCGTCTTGCGCGCCCCGAATGGCACCAATACTCGCATACCGGGGGATATGGCGTCTACGAAACGCTCTGGGATGCGATAAGTGAAGCCATGATCCACCGGCACGGGGAAAACGACTTCGGCGAAACGATGCAGTGAAGAGTTTGTTGCCATGATGAGAAAATAGTCAAATTTTCTCGGCTTGTCAATATAAAAAGCTTGCGAATTAAGGGAATTTTTTGTATTTATCTTTGTCAACTTGATAAAAACACTTATGATCACCAAACATCAAATTATCATCGGGGATTCGAGGGAAATGGATAGAGTGAAAGATGCTTCTGTCCATTTGGTAGTCACCTCTCCGCCCTATTGGCAATTAAAAGACTATGGGTCAGAAAACCAGATCGGTTTCCATGACACTTACGAGTCCTACATCAACAACCTCAATCTGGTATGGCAAGAATGCTATCGCATATTACACCCCGGCTGTCGGTTGGTGATCAATATCGGCGATCAGTTCGCACGATCTGTCTATTATGGGCGTTATAAAATCATCCCCATTCGAACCGAAATCATCAAGTTTTGTGAAACCATCGGTTTCGATTATATGGGAGCCATTATCTGGCAAAAGAAGACGACGATGAATACGACGGGTGGTGCTACGGTCATGGGTTCATTTCCATTTCCACGTAATGGCATCATAGAAATTGATTATGAATTCATCTTGATTTTTAAAAAGCCCGGTGTAGCTCCCAAAGTAAGCGAAGAGATAAAACAAAAATCAATCATTCCAAAAGAAAAGTGGAAGGAATACTTTTCCGGCCATTGGTATTTTAATGGCGAACGACAAGATAATCATATTGCCATGTTTCCTGTTGAATTGCCGAAAAGAATTATAGAAATGTTTACGTTTATGGATGATACAGTTTTAGATCCATTCTTAGGTAGCGGCACGACATCTTTAGCGGCAATGATTTTGAATAGAAATTCCATTGGATATGAAATCAATAAAAATTTTCTACCTATTATTAAGAATAAAATACAAGGAAATAAAAATTCTCTCTTCCATCAAATTGAATATGTGATCGACGATCGAAAACACGATGCAAAAAAATGGGAAGAAAAAATTAAGAATCTCAAATACATTTTTGTAGATCCTATTAAATTTGACAAAAAAGTCGATCCCAACAAATTAAAATTCGGTTCAAAAATCAGTATAGATGATGTTGATAATAAAAATCTTCGGCAAAGATATTTTACTGTTAGGGAGATATTAGGCCCTACTACCATCAAACTCTCGAACGATGTTATCGTGAGATTAATTGGCATAAAACCTATAGAAGAACATAGGGTAAGAGCAGTTAAATTTCTTAAGAAGAAAATTCTAAAAAGCCAAATCTATTTAAAATATGATAGCATCAAGTATGACCAAGAAAATAATTTGCTTGCATATGTATTTATGAAGAATAAAACTTTTATCAATGCCCATCTCATCAAAAATAATTTATGCAAAGTAGATAATGAGCAACATTTTTCTTTAAAAGATCGGTTTAATGAAATTGAAAGAATAACGATTCATTTTGATGATATCATAACTTAAATCAAATCAATTACATAATTACGTGGAGGTTGAAATGAAGAAAACGATCTTGCTGTTATCCTGTCTCGCCATCCTCGCTGTATCCTGCGGCAAGAAAAAAGAGCAACCCAAAGCCGAATGCGAGCCCATGCTCGACGAGGAAATCGCCCAGCTGCTGGGAAAAGTAAAAGAGATGCCGATGGAACCGGTGCAAGACAACGAAGTCGCGGTGCTGGAGACCAATTACGGCAAGATGGTGGTGCAATTCTTTCCCGACGTCGCGCCGATGACCTGCGCCTCATTCAAACGCTTAGTAAAAGCGGGGTATTATGACTGTACCAAATTTCACCGCATCATCAAAGATTTCATGATTCAGGGCGGCGACATCAACAGCAAGGACACCATCGAGGGCAACGAGGGCCAGGGCGGACCTGGCTACACCCTACCCGCTGAATTCAGCGATCGTCCGCACGACAGGGGCGTGCTCTCCATGGCGCGCCGCGGCGACGATATCCACAGCGCCGGCAGCCAATTTTTCATCTGCCTGACGCGCGAACGCACTCAACGATTGGATGGCCAATACACCGTTTTCGGCAAACTGATCGAAGGTATCGATGTCTTGGAAAAGATCGGCAACGTTCCTGTCAAACCGTCGCCCATGGGCGAAATGTCGTCCCCTATCGAACCGGTTTATATCAAAAAGGCCTATATGGAAGTGTGGCCATAGTAAAAGTTTGTCACAAAAAAACATACCGTCTCCGTACGTCGTTCAAGCTTTAATGATTGTGTGAAAACCTCTAAAAACGTGTCATGTCAAGGAACACCAGCGAGGAGACACCTTAAGGTACAATAGTCGAAATTAATTGAATTTATTGAACATATCAAAAGATTAACCGTCAAAATCACAGCGGTTATTTATCATCCGTTGGGAAAAAATATAGTTTTCGCACATTCACTTTAGCACGGACGGTTAATGATGATATTTCATTATACTATTATTGAGATGATCTTTTCGCCTAAAGCGTGAAGAAGACATCTGTGTTATGGATTATTTCACTTATTAGACAACCCCATTCGTAACATTTTTTACGGTTCTGGTGGACAAAAAGTATCTTAGAATAAAAGAATAGGCTATCATGGATTTTTCAGTACTAAGAAGGTATTGCAAGCTATTTCTGCTATGGGGTTACTTTGCGGGTGTTGTAGCTGGCGAAAGCCCACAGCATTATTGGTTTTTTTTCATCGACAAAGGCCCGAACACATTGAAAAAAGCGGAACTGCAACGCATCGAGCGCTCCTTCTCCGATCGTGTTCGCCAGCGCCGCGCCAAGATGGCTACCATGGGGTCATTGGCCGACGAAACCGATCTGCCAGTTTATCTGCCTTATCTGGAAGAATTAGCCATGATCGGCATTCGCCCGCGTACGGTCTCCAAATGGCTCAACGCCGTCGCGGCTGCTGCCACCGCCGAGCAGATGGCGGCGGCAAAACGATTGTCTTGCATCACGGAAATCAAACCAGTTGGCACCTATCATAGACCCTTGCCCCAGCAGAGCTCGGCGCTGGAAAAGCCTCTCTGGCTCCAGCAATCTCATGACCTCGATTATGGTCCATCTATCACACAGAACCAACTCATTCAGATTCCAGAGATGCACCGCCTGGGATACTACGGCCAAGGGGTACGCATTGCGGTATTCGATACCGGTTTTCGCCTCAACCATGAGGTCTTTGACTCGCTTAGGCTCATCGCCCAGTATGATTTCATCAACCGCGACGACTATACCGACCTCGAACCCGAGGATGACCCCCAGCAGAACCGCCACGGCTCGATGGTGCTATCCTTGATCGCCGGCTATGCTCCTGGTCGGCTGATCGGTCCCGCTTTCCGTGCGGAGTATCTCTTGGCCAAGACCGAAGACACCGGCCAGGAGATTCGTGCCGAGGAAGACCACTGGATCGCAGCGGCCGAATGGGCCGACAGCATGGGCGCCGATATCATCACCTCCAGCTTGGGATACAACGATTGGTATACGTATGCGGATATGGACGGCGCCACCGCACCGATAACGATCGCCGCAGACCTGGCGGTGAGCAAGGGTATCGTCGTCTGCACCTCGGCTGGCAATGAGGGTAATAGCAAATGGCGCCATATCACCGCTCCGGCTGATGGGAAATACGTGATCGCCGTAGGCGCGGTGACCTCGGATGGCACCCTCGCTTCCTTCAGTTCCCGTGGGCCCACTGCCGACGGTCGTATCAAACCAGATGTCGTCGCCATGGGAGTAGGCCTCATCTCCATGGCTGTCCCACCCGATGGCATCCGCGGGACCGCTTATACCTTCATTTCTGGCACATCCGCCTCTTGTCCCATGGCAGCCGGAGCCGCAGCTTTGCTGTTATGCGCCTTTCCGCAACTGGCTCCGCTGACGATTCGCCAGGCCCTATGGCTGACCGCCACTCTACACGACCAACCGAATAACGACTATGGCTACGGCCTCCTCCAAGCGGCTACAGCGTTGGCCTACTGTGAGTCTATTTCATCCTCTATCACTTTAATGGATGATTTTTATTGCTTGACCAATCCATTTCGGGTGCAAAAGCAAACACCTCTTTCGGTGGCTTTTGCGCTGCCTACAGAGGCGGTAGTGACTATTAACTTATTCAACCTGTTAGGACAAGAACTGGGAGTAATGTGGCATGGATACATGACCGCTGGCAATAAGGTGATCTATCTACACAATTCTAATCAAATCCTGCGAACAAAGAGCAGTGGAATATATTTTCTCCAATTGGATCATAACGGGCACAAAAAGTGGACGAAATTTACGGTATTACCTTAGGAGAATCTTGTCGCTCGAAATGTCGGGCATTTTTTAATGTCCGACATTTTTTTATTTTGTTCAAAACAACTACCTCTTTAATTGCGACACGCCATGTTTAGAATATAGTGCTTGCGTGAAAATATTCAAAAACATGTCATGTCGAGGAGTTACTCTACGATTTTATCCTGACAGCGGGAAGAAACTCCTCAACGGGTTCGAAACCACAGCCAGCGATCTTTCTCAACTGTCAGGATACGACTTTTTTTAATAAATCCAAATAACTATTTTAGCCTTTTGGATGATATTATAATTTAACATACGAGCGCCAGCAACGAGACATCTTAAAGCACAATACTCACAATTAATTGAAAATATAAAACATAGTGAAAGATTAGCCGTTAAAATCACGGCGGTTATTTGTCTTTGGGAAAAAATATAGTTTTCACACACTCATTATACTGTGAGTAGGTAAAGACAAAATGTCCTTCTAAAAAATGATAAACACTGCAATTATTTTGATGTCTCCAACATCTAATAGCTAATATTAACCAATCATTGCAGCGATAACAACTAAAGATGTCTCGTAGCTAACGCTACTCGATAGCATAGGTGATTAGATATTTTGACACAAGGAGGATGAAGACCCTATCCAGCAAGGTTGAGGCGCATACTTATGAGTTTTGTTGCCCATGCTATTTTTCATCATGTGTGGCGGGAGGAAGCAGATTTTCGCTTTGCCAGCACGACGCGATTTCGGCCTTTTTGTTTGGCCTGATAAAGCGCTCGATCGGCACAACGTAGCAGATCCTCCGCATCCATTGCAGTTTGCGGAAAAGAGCCCACGCCTACGGAGATCGTCAAATGTTTTTCCGGTAAAACCTCCTCCCTTTCGAAGGGCATGTGATACACGACGCGGCGCAATTTCTCCGCCACCACGCGGGCATTGGCCAAATCAATTTCCGGCAATAAAACGACGAATTCCTCCCCACCATAGCGGCAGAGAATATCAGATTTGCGGAGGTTGCGTTCGAGCAAAGAGGCGGTTTGTTTCAGCACCACATCCCCCATTTGATGGCCATGGGTATCGTTGTATTTCTTAAAGTAATCGATGTCGATCATCAACAGCGATAGCATCCGGCGGTAGCGAACGGCTCGATGGAATTCACGGTTGAAACGTTGCTCGAAATAACGCCGATTAAATATACCCGTCAGAGCATCGGTAAAAGCCAATTCTCGAGCCTGTTGGAGCATGCGAATTTTTTTCAAGTGGTGAGAAAGAAACTGACTGATGGCTTTGAAAAAGAGTATCTCCCTCCTCTTGAAGGTGCGCAATTGCGAACGATGAAAACAGAGGCGGCCGATGGTCTGTCCCTGTTCATTGCGCATGACGAATTGTAGTAACGAGCCATGGGCATTGACCTGCGTCCACACTTCAGGCAATTCTGATTTGAATCCATTTTGATTGAAGCGAATAGAATTATAGAAGGGCTGACCAGCCGAGGGCAACACATGTGTTTCCACCAGCGTGCCAAAAGCAGCACTTTTTTGCATATCCTCGCTATCTGAAAGTCGCAGCAACAGGGCGAATCCATCTAAATGAAAATAGCGGCGAAAAAAGTTGCGCAAGATCTCCGTCGTATCCTCTTCATCAAAAGCTTGATTCAACTGCTGGCAAAAAGTAAGGAAGACGCGTAGATAACGGATGTTGCCTTTTCTTTTACCGGCAGAATCGGCTTTGTTGCTGCGTCTGTCATCCATCTGCACCAACGGCCTTCTGGCCTGAGTATCGGAAGATGTCACCATGTGCCTCCTAATCATCCACGTTGCCATTACAAGAAGATGCTACTATTTTTATTCAGCAAAAAATATGCCTGAATATCGGGTGGTGTTTCTGTATAAAATTTAATAAGTTATAACGACCATGGTATAAATCGAATGATCGAAGATCAGCCATGACGGGTCAGATTTGACCAAGCGGAATAGGTAGATTGGCATAGCGCTTGACCGACAGGTATCTTGTTCATAGCAGGCCGAAATAGGACCCTGTCAAACGTCTACCATTTGTGACCGGTCAAGAAACAGGGATAAGGCGATGGGTGGACCGAAGCATGATGCCCTCGAAGAGGACTGTTCTTCAATGTTGCATCACTTACGTGATAATGCTACTACCGGCTCAAAACATGATATCCTCCCTCTTGTTTGTTGAAAAATGAAATAATCAAAAAGATCAAATAATTGCAATCAAGAGTTCAAGATATCTCTTCGCTGGCGGCCCGCAACAGGAAAGATTTTTAAAAATTATCCCCCCTCCCATAAAAACTGAACAAGGTACTCGAATTACAATATTTCTATTAAATACAATTACTTATATCATGGCTATTCAGCAATGGGTACTTTGCTCGCCAGTGAAAGATATTTCAGGAGGGACGAGGTTGCTTTTGCTAAATCCTGCAGCGATTTTGGGCGGAATACCAGGTTATAAAAATCATCTCCCTGTGGATGGGCAAAACCAATGCGGATGGGCGCTCCACTGGCCTGAGAAAGGCAAGCGAAGAAAAAATGATATTCGGGGTTTAGATCGATGATCATATCACAGGGCGAACGGAAAAGCTTCCGTTTTAGCTCGACTCTCGGCGCTCCATATCCATTAGCATCCTCACTGCTCCACTCCACGAGGGTAAAACGCCCGCTAAAAGCAGTCGGTATCATATTGTTTCGATGATACAAGAGCGTTATCGATGCTATTGGGTAAATTTTTTTCAATCGATCCATTTCACCGACAACCGCGTCAAAATATTTTTTTTCCTCTGGCAGATATACGATGATAGAGCGCACAGAGGCCAGACGGTCGAAAAAATTGATCTGTACATTCTCGCGCCCTGTTTTACGACGATTCCAAGATAGGTAGAGATTTTGGATAATTTCTTTGACGGCCATAACGTCCTTTATGTATTATTTTTAGTTGCTGGTTCGAAAGATGGTCCCTGGATTCTGTGTTAACTCGCTCGTCGATTTCATTAATTCTGCCATATAGGAAAATTAGATTGAGCTTAAGATAGTACTCAACACAGGATCTGGGTGGTCATGTTTTTGCCCCAAATGCATTGTTTGCACCAAATGCTCAGGCAACATCAAAATTTATGACTAAAATGTACTAAATAATTCCACTCCGGTCAACAGTAAATTATCGAACCCACCACTTCCAATCCAATTGAAAGGATAGAATATTCTCTTTGGGGGTGTTGACTCGATCCAAGCCGCTGCCATAGAAGGATTGATCGTCATAGACCGTCTCCTCCCATTTGACGCTTGCCTGCAACCAACGGCTAGGCCTGAAAGAACAAAGTACAAACCAACGCAAGCCACGATGGTAGAGCATTTTATTTCGCCAGACTCCAGGAAGATCTTGCTCATAGGAATAAAATCTGGTTTCGTAATCAGGGGCATCGAACATACCATAACGAGTCGTCACAGTCAACCAAGAAGATGGTTCAAATTTTATCTGCTGATAAAAGAAAAGACCCCTACCACTGGGCATGGTCGGCCACTGTGGCGAATCCAATCGCTGGTTATGGAGTTTGAATTCACAGCGTGTGCGAAGAACGATCTTTCGTTGAGAATACTCCCATTGACCTAGCAGATGCCATCGTCCGTGAGCGGTCATCATTTTAATTACGTTACCAAAGGTATCCGCATAATTCTCCGCCAGATAATCGCGGCGATATTTCAACCGCATCATGAGCTCCAAAGCTTTCTGCGGTTGCCATTCCATGCCGACCATGCTCTCCACCCGATTAAAGTTAGGCATTGGCAATTGATAGCGCGGCCAAGGATTACGGCTATATTCACTATAGGCTATTACTTGCACCTGCGGAGATAGTCTGCTGCGGCCGGCGACCACGAGAGCGGTGGTGTTGGCATTATCGGTGGTTGACCATCTGCTGCGAGGGTCATCAAAGGCGGGACTCACATGGCGCCAGGAGAGCAAAAAGGAATGATGATGGCCCTGAAGACGCAAACCGATTTTATATGCCTCCGCTCGTCTCCGATTCCAACCCCATTCGCTAAATAGGTTCACTGGTCCCTTAAAAAAATCACATTGCCAACTCGCGGCCCATTGATGATGTCCACTAAAATCGTAGTGGTCTTTCAGCTCCCCACCCTTACCAATGACTGGAGAAAACCATTCACTCCGCCAAGCCAAGGCGTTTCTCCAGCAATCGAAAAACACACGCGAAAAAAACAAACCATAAGCTTCTGTGGCTAATTGTCCTCTTCTTTCTTTTTCGGTTGCGGTTCTATGTAGACCGGTGGCAAGAATCGAACGAACTGTGTCATTCTCGATGATGGCATCCCACCGATTTCGGCTGATAAAAACGACCCCTTCACTCTTTTGCGAATGATAACGCCAGGCAAGACCTTGATACCCGCCGTTCTCTGAAGCAGAGAGATTAGGCCTGATACCCGTGGCCGCACGGCTTTCGCTCAATACCGGATCGAAAGTGCGGCTGATTTGAAACAAAGGTGCATAGATCAACCCTTGCCCACTTTCGAGGGAGAAATGACCGACGATCACCTCGCTGTGCCATGGAGGGACCGCAAAAGCAAGATAGGCTCGTGTCAAATCATAAAAATCCTTTTCGCCAGCATCTTTTTCGGTCATAATACCCAGACGCACGCGATCGTTCCAGTTGAATCGCAATCGATTGTAGATTTTATTAGGATCTCCTACGTACGCGTCATTGAGAAATCCCTGACTAAGCTGTTGTCGTCGACTCCATCGTTGTCGGGATTCAAAGCGGTAAAAAGTTGGTTGGGAAAATCGGCAAACCAGATAAGGAGTCACTGTCCGCAATAGTTCTGGATCCCAACCACAGCGTTCGCTCATTTCCGTCAGGGAAACGAAATGGCCCGCTTTCCTTCGCTGATGCACCATTTCCTGCGCCATGGCCGGCGTCAGCCAAGGCAGACTTTGCAATTCCATAACGGTAGCGCGATTTACGTCCAAAGGATGTTCCCGGCGCCATTCGAGGTATTCCAGCAGTTCTCCTTCCTCCTCACTTTCCTGTTCCAGATCCAACCACTGCTCATATTCGTGTTCTTGGGTTTGGGCGGAACTAAAGAGGCAACAAACCGCTAAAATGACACCGACAAATAAGATCTGATGGATTTCATCCCACTGCGTCATGACGTATTATCTTCGCTTCAAGATAAAGGAGATTGAACATTGATGGCTCAGTCCCAGCACCTCATGATTATCCACTCCATACTCAAATCGGCAGGATTTGAACTGTATCATCAAGCCGGCAGCGGTGCGGAATGGAAAGGTGCCCAGACCGGCGCGCAACGCGAAAAACGACAGGGGTTGCCACTCTGCACCACAACGCACCGTTGCTGGGAAGCGGACCTCCTTGAACAGATCGACGCAAAACCGTAATTGCGGCATGGCCATGGCTGCAGCGCCGACTTGCAGCGAACGCGGCAATGCTTCCCGACAGCGGCCAATGCGTGCCCCGGCTATATTCTTTGCAGTAAAACCGATGGAGGTACGTCGAGAAATTTCAACCAACCCGCCGAAATCCATCATCCATGCGCCTGCCCGACCATAATTTTGGATGTTCACATCCGCATATTGCATCAATAAACCAAAACGAATCTTTTCGAGCAAACAGGTGGACACCCCACCATAGAATATATTTTCGCGATAAACCTCATAACCACAACTATGTGCGCCCAACGTGGAACTGATTTTATCCCACGAACCAGTTACGGAAATATGGCTCTGCTGTAATTCCTTCAATCCATAGGGACGGCTATAAGCAAAAAAACATGTAAAACCACCCTCCATGCCACCAGCGGCCGGATTCAGGGTTGCATGTGCCTGTGTCAATGCCACACCAGCCCCCGCCGATGCCTGGATGTGAGGATCAGGAGCCGAGGCATCAAAACTTGCGTCAGCTGGCATGACCACGCCAAAGAAAACAAAAGCCAGGGAACGAAAAAATCTTTTTCGTCGTTTACTGGATGAAGAATTTTGCTTGATTAAATCAAGAAATTGTTGAATATTATCACTATTCAGGATCATCACTTTTGGGATTGTAACTCTGGAGAAAAACATGATGTCAACACCTCGCCTGCTAAAATGGTCTCTAATACTCATGCTGGTTGTGATCACCTCAAACCTCTGGTCGCAAAAGATCCAGGCAAAGGTCACCACCGACTTGCGCACCCTGCCGTTGGATCGTCAGCAGAAACTCCGCGACTTTGCCGATAAGGTGACGCACTATTTGAATGCCTATAATTGGACCGATGACCCATGGAAAACCACTGTTTACCTGGATATGCAACTAATATTGGAAGATATGAGCACCAGTGCCGAGGAGCGTTACCGCGGCCAACTTTTAGTCCATAATAATTATGATTTTCAATATTTTGATAAACGCTGGCGTTTTTCTTATCAGAGCGGCGATCCATTGTTACACGAAGAGGGCTCCATGAATCCCTTTACCTCTATGTTGGATTTTTATGTTTATATCGTGCTGGGATTCGAGTTCGATAAATGGTCTACTCTGGGTGGTACGATTTATTTTGAAAAAGCGCGCAACATTGCCGAGCAGGCGAAATTCGGTTTGGGTCGTTATATCGAAGGATGGGATCGGCGACTGGAGATGGTCAATTATTTCTTGAGTGATCGTCACAAGCCCTACCGCGAGATGGTGGATTACTATTTTTATGGACTTTCGTTCGTTAAGGAAGATAACGCCAAGGCGCGGAAGTATTGTGCCATTGCCGTTTCGATGTTAGACAAGATTTTATCAGCTGACCCTGAAAATGAATACGCGAAAAAATTCCTCGATGCCCATTATATCGAGATGGTGGAAATCTTTCGCCGCGCCAAAGACCAAACCGCCTTACGCACCCTCATGGTCATCGACCCAAATCACTCGCAGACTTATCGGGATATCCTGGAAAAATGAGCCGAAAATAAGCAACTTTTATATCAATCCAATTCATTTGCAACATGAAAATATTCTAATTTCAAGGTAGCTCAAATAAAGGGACTGCCCCCTTTTATCAAAAAATACAGAGGAGTCGCTATAAAATTCCTCGAAATCGATTAAAATATTGGACCGCGTATCCTCCCCAAATGTAAAAATGATGGATCTATTATTTTCGTTCCATAAAAATAATTTAATCTTTCTATCGTGACTGTCAAGGGTAAAAATCGCAAATCCTAAGCACAAAAATAAAAACGGATAAATCATTTTTCATATTCTGTATTGGGGTTTGTAATAAGCTAATATCTCTCCGACCAGTGCATGGGATGAGAAATGTTCAAAACCATAGTTTTACCAGAATCCGAGATTTAGAGCGGTTCAAAGAGAGCTCATATTCCCGACTTTCCATCACTCATCCCGCTATTTATCATTGCTGACTGAATAGGATAAGACTCATCCATTCATTTGAATGAAAAAAAAAATAGCGAGAATGAATTTGGGCTTTTTGAGTTTTATACGAGCTGAAAAATGGTGCTTTCTCAGGTCACTATTCTGAAATGATCTCTATACTGTCGTCGGAGATTATTTGTGCCGAAACATGGTGCGTTCTCAGGTCACTACCCTGACCGATAGAAATGCTTCTAATCTCAAAGGAATCTATTTTTAAGGCATTGACCACGATGACCAAAAACGAACTTTTATCCCTTTTGAAGGGACAGCTCATCGTCTCTTGTCAAGCGGATGAAGGCGATCCCCTGGACGATCCAATCATTCTCACGGCGATGGCAAAGGCCGCGGTGAAAAACGGCGCCGTGGCCATCCGTGCGTGTTATCCTCGAAATATCCACGCCATGCGGCAAGAGTTATCGGTACCCATCATCGGATTATATAAGAAGGTCTATCCCCATTCTTCGGTGTTTATCACCCCGACGTTGGAGGAGGCATTGACTATTGTCGAAACAGGTTGCGAGATTCTCGCCATGGATGCGACGCAGCGGCGCCGACCAAAAGATGAAAAACTGGCGCAGATCGTTTCAGAAATTCGTAGCCACAGCAACGTCCTTCTCATGGCCGATGTCTCTACTTTAGAAGAGGGTCTGATTGCTGCGGAGCTGGGGTTCGACATCATCGCCTCCACCCTATCCGGTTACACCGAAGCGACTAAAGACAAACCAGCGGATGTACCGGATTTCGAATTGATCACAAATCTTGCCAAACAGCTCGGCAACCGTGCTTTCATTATTGCCGAGGGAAAGGTGTGGACACCCGCCGACGCCGTGCGATGCCTCCAATGCGGCGCCGAGGCAGTGGTGGTCGGCTCCGCCATCACCCGGCCGGGATATATCACCCAACGCTACGTTCAGGCGATTAAATCGCTTATTTAATATTTCGCAAATATGAGTGTGAAAATAGTTAAAAACATGTCATGGCGATAAGCGCCAGCAACGAGACATCTTAACTTGCTATATTCGTAATTAATTGAAAATGTATTACCCCTCCCTTGCGCTCTATCTCTCCCCTTTCATTCCAATGCAAACGGTCGGGCGGGTTTTACATAGATTTGCCGCTGCAGCGTCTGGAAAAAAATCGGTTGACCCCAATGGTATACGAACCAGGCCGTTCCGAGTGCTCCAGCCTGCAGGGCGGCCTGATGATATTTGATCATCGTCTCTGCATCCGCAAGGGAATTATTCAAATAGCCGATAACGACAGGCACGTTAGATAAGGCAAGGGATTCCTCGATCTGCAATTGGCGCAGCGAATCACTGCTGGCATAGCACATCGTCGCGACGAAATCCAATAGATCGCCTCGTACCCACTGCTGCCAGTCCTGACATTTGCGCTCGCGGATAGGATCCTCAAAATAATCCGGAAAAACCGCAGCCGATACTTTGATGTTGGGGTCTTGGCTCTTGGCCACCTTGACCAAATCTTGAACGACTTCTGTAACCTGTTTACATTTCCAGAGTACGAAGGCCTGCCAGCGGTTGGGCTGCTCACGGGTTACGAACCACGGATTGATACCGACCTCTTCAATCAATCGCCTCACCGACAACGGATCGTATCCAAAAGGCTTTTTCCCATCTTCATCCACTGGATAGCGAATATAATCCAGCTGTACGCCATCGATTTTATAATTTTTGCAAAGTTCATGCACCAAGTTGATTAGAAAGATGCGAACTTCCGGATGGGCGGGATTCAGAAAAATCTTACCGTCTTCGGCGGTGTGATCGACAGGATCTTTGGAGATATTCTTCCAGTCCGGATGTTCCGTTAACAAATGACTGGTCAAGTCGGTCAATTTGCTGGGATTGAAGGCGTAAAACACTTCCAGCCAGGCGTGAACCTGTATGCCTCGCCGATGCGCCTCGCGGCAGGCTACCATCAAGGGATCCCAGCCCTTGAATACCGGTCTTTGTTCCGCCACCTTGGAGGGATAAATAGTATAGGTATGATACCAAGTTTCGAGGAAGATGACATTGATTCCCGCATTTTGCACCGAATCGATGGCAGCGATGAGCGACTCGCGGCTTTCGGGTGGCCGCATCCAGATGCCGCGAAACTCGGTAAGGTGGGGCGGCGTCTTGCCACAATTTAAGACGAAAAGACCGATCAAGAACAAGAATTTGTATCTCACCATGGGTCTGCTTTCCTTATTGTCTGATCCTTGTCACTCTGATAATTCGATTTGAATGATAACAAATTATACATTCGAACGAAGAAAAACAAGGATAAAATTAACGCCAATATTCATTAGCCAAATAGGTTTTGCGTCAAAAGATAGATATTTAGGCAGTTGGATGACATCTTTTTAACCATTTGCGTCAAAAATAATTTATGAGATACCAAATCTTAAAAGTACCAACAAAATGATGATCTCAGGAAACGCCTGTAAGACACCTCCCTGAAAGTACGACCCTCAATGCCTTAATAATTCTTGGATTTATCATTTGCTATTGTTATATTCTGCCAAAAAAAATTATACAAAAGATATGACCGACCCAAAGACATTTTATCGCGAATTGGACGCCGTGTTAGCCAAAATCCGTATCGGCAAACGCAGCGCCAATTTTTTGCAATACATCCTCAAGGATTTAGAAAACAATTTTGGTCCGCGGCTCAACTTTGAACACGGTCGTCTATATGAACTGCGGGATCAGACTTTTGTTTTGATTTATGCCAATCCATCCGTGCCACGTGGCATGTATAAGCAACAACTGCCCGAATCGGAAACAGCGGTGCAATTGGCCTTCCAACATCGCACCTACATTTATGATGATCCACTGCAGAGTGTATTTTTCCTGCAGACCAAAATCGACACCTACCAGGCCCAGACCGCCTTGTGGGTGCACACTGCCGAGCGATCCTGGTTGATCATGTTTAAGCTCAAAGAAGGTTGGCAGCGAGAAGAAATAACGCTTTTCATCAATTCGGTGCGCATTGCCCTGAATTATCGACTCTTCTCCGACGCCATCGGCGGTAAACTCGAACAGGCGGTACAGATCCAAAAAAGTCTGCTACCGCAAAAGCCGCCGGAAATTAAGGGCTATGATATCTTCGGCCACTCGCAACCAGCGGAGATGGTGGGCGGCGATTTTTACGATTATTATCAGTTAGAAGAATCGGTTTTCGGCGTCGCCATCGGTGATGCCAGCGGTCATGGACTGCCCGCGGCGCTACTCATCCGCGATGTGGCCGTGGGATTGCGCATGGGCTGGGCCATGGAATTCCGGCCGGTCTATACCTTGCAAAGATTGAATAAAGTGATCCGACGCTCCACTTACGCCACCAATTTTGTTTCCCTCGTGCTTTGCGAAATCGAACCGGATGGCCACCTGTTTTACGTCAACGCCGGCCATCCGCCGCCGATACTCATACAAAATAATACAGTTACGCTCCTGCATGCTACCGGAACCACCCTCGGTTTTCTAACCGATATCGAATTGGGCCGCAGCCACATTCAAATGCCAAAGGCGTCTCTATTGGTGCTCTATAGCGACGGCTTTGTGGAACGCAGCAATGAAGAACAGCAGATGTTCGGCATGGAAAAATTCATCGATTTGCTGAAAAAAAATCAGCACCTCAGCGCCGCAAGCCTGGTGAAATTAGTTTTTAAGACCGTCGACCGCTTCGGCAAACAGATGCCCTGGGAGGATGATGCGACCATCGTGGTGATCAAACGGCTGTGATCGATCATGATTAGCCATAGCTTATTTTTTTGAAGAAAAACGTCAATCTGAGAATCCGCCAAGTGCACTTTGTAATTGCTATGCTTTTTTGTGCCTCCGGTGCCGCGAATTGTGTAAAGCCTAAAAAAAACGAATGCCCATGTGCAGGGTATTTGCATTAACTACGGTGGGACAATACGATCCCTATGGAAGAGTTGATTCTTCAGATAATGACGCTTCCTGGCATGGATGAATCATGTAAAGAGTTTGCTCATGATATCATAGAATGTCGGAGGCGTCATTCAGAGAATTTAACAATACAAGTAATTATCCCCACCCCAAGATATCCTAAAAGATTAATTGTACATAACAAATTTACGAAGCATCCATGTGTCTACGATCCGATGCCCATGGCCTTGCGAAACGACTCCATCTGCATGCGGCAGGCATAACAATGGTCGCGATAGGCAGGATGTTCGGTGAGTTTTTTCCATAGCTCTGCCACCGAGGACTGGCGGACACTGCCGAAGGAAAAGGGGGTGAAATCGCAGGGCCGGAATTCGCCAATGGCGGAGATATGGTATTGGAAATGGCCGGCCAGGCAGCCGATCAAACGCGCGTACCCTTTGCCGCTGTTGGTCCATGCCTGGGTGACGATGAGCACTCGACCTTTGTATTGCTTGCGTAATTTCAACTCTTCGGCGATCAAACGTTGGCGATTCTCCGGTGTCAGCATGATGTCCGGATGATGCAGCAGTCGACCGGTGGCGATGACGTCGAACACGGTGAGTTCATGCGCACCCCACTCGGCTGCCAGCGCCGCCAGTTTTGCCAGTTTGCCCTTTTCGACGAATTCATTGGTGGCGTAAGAGGAGAGGCCAAGCATCAAATCCTCTTCGTGCGCATGGCGGATGGCTTGTCGCACTTTATCAAACAATCCAGGAATGCCGCGCCAGGCGTCGTGTTCTTCGGGATCGGGGGAATCCACGCTCACCTGGATACCGTAAAGGCCGGCGCGCTTCAGCGAGCGTATCCGCTCCCGTGTCAATTCCAGCGCGTTGGTGAAAACCAGCGATACCGCTTTATCCTCCGGGACGGTGGCGATCACCTGTTCCAGATCATGGTGCAACAGCGGCTCGCCACCGGTGAAAGTGATATTGGTGACGCCTAATTCCAGACTTTGCTGCACCACCTGCTGCAGCTCTTCCACACTCAATTCCGGCTCCTTGGTGACGACATCGGGCAGGCTGCAGTGCCGGCAGCGGCATTGACATTTGTTGGTGACGGCAATTGTGACGGCCATGGGGATGCGCTCGCCGTAAAATTGTCGCCGCACCAGATTCTCGAATGTGCGCGTGTGCGCCTTGCTGGGGATAGGGGGGACGAACAGCGTATAGACATTGGCGCCCTTGCGAACGCCGACGCGGTCTAATCGACCGTAAGCGATGAAATAGACGGCAAAGATCGGTTTGAGCAATAAGGCGAACGGCCCTTTGAGCTTCATCGACAGTTTGTTGCCGTGGTTGCTCACCAGCATGCGGATGCGGCGGAAGCGGGGAATGTGAGGGAAGGTGTATTCAACTTGCATTCAGACAGCTCAAGCATGGCCTATTAGGCCTTTTTTGCATTCTTCTCCAGCTCACGGCATATTTCAGCCGCCTTTGGCAGCTCAAGTATGGCCTATCGTCATTTTTTTGCATAAAATAACAGATAAATGGGGTTATCCAAAAATGGAACTCATCGATGAATATGATCTTTTTTGATGGAGCCAAAATATCCCACCCACACCCTAGTGCAATCAGGTAAATGATACAAATTTCTGTCGTTGTCCAACCGAAAATGAAGCAATGGGTTGTGCTGCCTAATTTTTAGATAACCCCATTCGCTGTGAAGAATAATCACCGAAATGACAACATATCGGGCTCTGAAATGGTCTTTATTTGATCTCGTACTTTTTCGTGCCTTCGATGTAGGCATTGCCACCGTAGGAATCCTGCACCACGATGGCCGGGAAATCCACCACCTCCATGCGCGAGATGGCCTCGGCGCCCAATTCCGGATAAGCCACCACTTCACTCTTTTTGATCGATTTGGCGATGAGGGCGGCGGCGCCACCAACGGCTGCGAAATAGACCCCTTTGTATTTTTTCAACGCTTCTGCCACTTTTTCGTTCATGATGCCTTTGCCGATCATGCCGCGCGAGCCTACCTCCAACAATCGCGGGGCATAGGCGTTCATCCGTCCACTGGTGGTCGGACCGGCGGAACCGATGACCTTGCCGGGCCGAGTGGGCGAAGGTCCGACATAATAGATCAGGTGGCCTTTGATATCGATGGGCAACGGCTTGCCCTCATCCAATAGTTCCACCAATTTTTTATGCGCTGCATCCCGAGCAGTGTAGATGACGCCGGTGATCAGCACCGTATCGCCAGCGTGCAGTTTCGCCACTTGGGCATCGTCCAAGGGGGTGGTGATGCGAATTGCTTCAGCCATGATTACACTCCTATAATATAGCTATCGTCCAACTTTAAAAAGATCGTTGGTTGGGCTTGTTAGCCATCAATCTTCGATCTCTATCTACCTTCTGTTAAGCAACCATCCGCCACTCGATTTATGGCGTCGTGATACTGCCATGCGCACGGGTTTCAGGTCAAATCGTCACCGTCTCGTGGCGATCCGCATGGCATTGAATATTGACCGCTGCCGGAAACGAGGCAATGTGACAAGGATACACTTCGACGTGTACATCCAGTGCCGTGACGCGTCCTCCTAATCCTTGTGGCCCAATGCCTAATTTATTGATTCGCTCCAACAACTCCCTTTCCATATCTGCATAATATGGATCAGGATGGCGGTCGCCGATGGGACGCAGCAAGGCTTTCTTGGCCAGCCAGGCCACTTTTTCGAAGGTGCCGCCAATGCCGACACCGACGACAATGGGTGGGCAAGGATTACTGCCGGAACGGCGTACTTTATCGACGACGAAATTCTTAACGCCCTCGGCGCCGTCCGAAGGATTGAGCATGGCTACCTCGCTCATGTTTTCGCTACCGCCACCTTTTGGAGCAAAGGTGATTTTGAGCTTGTCGCCCGGTACGATGTCGGTCCAGATGACCGGTGGGGTATTGTCCTTGGTATTGACGCGCTTGATGGGATCGGAGACAATAGATTTACGCAAATAGCCTTCTCCGTATCCCTTGCGTACGCCTTCGGTAATGGCTTCGGGGAGGGTCGCACCAGTGATATGCACATCAGCACCCAATTCGACGAAAAACACCGCAAACCCCGTGTCTTGACACATGGGGAATTCGCCCTCTTTGGCGATTTTGGCATTTTCGAGGATTTGCTCCAGAATGGAACGCCCGGTCGGCGATTCCTCTTTCTTCAGTCCCTCTTCCAGGGCTTTGATGACATCCTCGCCGAGGTGATAGTTGGCGTCGATGCACATTTTGGCCACTTTGTCGATGATGAGTTGGGCTGGAATCTCTCGCATAGGTTGCTCCTTATAGTTAATTTAGTTGTATAGGGCAAAACATCAATCTGATATCTACCTATTTCAATAAAACAAAACCCTGAACGTATTTTCACCCCCTTGTTGCATTGTCCACTATATCAGAAAATGTTCCCAATAGTCTTCAGCCTAAAACGAAGATATCTAACCCCTTTCAGCAGCCTGATCATAGAGCCAAACGACATCGTCGTTCAAGCGCCTCCAATTCTTCCCAAAGAGCAGGCGGCAGGCGGTCGCCAAATCGCATGAAATGATCACGAATATCGGCAGCCTCGACCAACCATTCATGGGGATTGACGCGCAATAATTCTCTGATGTCATCCTCATCGATATTCATGCCTGAGGTATCGATGGCGCCAGCAGCGGGCACGTAGCCGATGGTCGTCGGTACGGCGTGTTCAAAGCCATCGCAGCGTTCGAAAATCCATTTGAGCACGCGGCAATTTTCGCCATAGCCCGGCCATAGCCAGCGGCCTTGGGAATTTTTTCGGAACCAGTTGACGTAGAATATTTTGGGCAGACGCTCGGGATTAGCTTTTTTGCCGACGTTGAGCCAATGGGCAAAGTAATCGCCCATGTGGTAACCACAAAACGGCAACATGGCGAAGGGATCGCGGCGTATGGCGCCGACTTTGCCTTCGGCGGCAGCCGTCTGCTCCGAGGAGACAATGGCGCCTAAAAAGGTGCCATGTTGCCAATTGAAGGCTTGATGAACCAACGGCACCGTCGAAGGCCTGCGACCGCCGAATAAAATAGCAGAGATGGGCACACCATTCGCATCTTCCCACGCAGGGTCGATGACCGGACATTGCGCTGCCGGGGCGGTAAAACGAGCGTTAGGATGAGAACTCAATTCCTTGCTCTCGGGCGTCCATGGATGCCCAAGCCAATTGGTGAGCATGGGCGGTTTTTCCTTCGTCATACCCTCCCACCAAACATCGCCTTCCGGTGTCAAGGCAACATTGGTGAAGATGCTATTTTTCGTCATGGTCAGCATGGCGTTGCGATTGGATTCCATGGACGTGCCGGGAGCCACTCCGAAAAAGCCGTATTCGGGATTGATGGCATAGAGGCGGCCGTCGGCACCGAACTTCATCCAGGCGATATCGTCGCCAACCGTCTCCACCTTCCATCCAGGCAGGGTAGGAATGAGCATGGCCAAATTGGTCTTGCCACAGGCGCTGGGAAATGCCGCAGCGAAATATTTTTTTTCACCCTTGGGATTGGTGATGCCTAAGATGAGCATATGCTCGGCCAGCCAACCCTGTTCCCGCGCCATCACTGAGGCAATGCGCAGGGAAAAACATTTTTTCCCCAACAGAGCATTGCCACCATAGCCGCTGCCATAAGACCAAATCATCTTCTCCTCTGGAAAGTGGACAATATATTTATTGTCGGGATCGCAGGGCCACGGCACATCCTCCATCCCCCCCGTCAGTGGCCTGCCAACAGAATGGAGACAAGGAATAAAAGAGCTATCCCCAAGGATTTCCAAGACTTTTTGGCCCATCCGCGTCATGATGCGCATGTTTACCACCACATAGGGTGAGTCGGTGATTTGCACGCCGATATGGGCAATAGGCGATCCCAGAGGTCCCATGCTATAGGGAATGACATACAAAGTGCGCCCCCTCATACAACCCCTGTAGAGATTTCGCAGTATGCTTTTCATCTCTTCAGGATCATACCAGTTGTTGGTGGGACCGGCGTCTTCTTTATTATGAGAACAAATAAACGTTCGATTTTCCACGCGAGCCACATCGGCGGGATCGGAGCGGCAAAGATAACTGTTGGGTCGGAGCTGCGGATTGAGTTTAATAAAAGTACCACTTGTAACTAATTGTTGACAGATGTGATCGTATTCATCTTGAGAGCCATCACACCAATAAATTCTTTCGGGCTGACAAAGCTCAGCGGTTTGTTGAACCCACTGCCGAAGACACTCATTGTTGGTCATATCAGCTTCCTTAACTATGTATCAACCACTCAATTATTATACGCAAGTTTTAACATTTTGTCAAGTATAAAGGTGGTCGAATTACAAATTTGTCTCCCTCCTGTTTTATGATGATACAATGTGATAAAAATCAAAATGTTATGTGCAGAAAAATTGTCCTCTATTGGTGACTCATAACACAATTTTATGACATCTATATTATTGATATTATTATAATTATAAATTTTTAGATAAAAAAATGACGACAAAAACGCCAAAATGTCTGCCATTTTTTCAAATTTTAGCATCAAAGAAACTTGGTCGGATGCCTTGATACAGCAAGGTTGACTCACCCTAAGCCATTTTCAACACCATAAAAAGGATTTTCTCCTATCGATACTCCGTAAAATACCTCTTTAGGCAAAAAAAGGATGGCATTGAATGATTATTTTTATTAAATTAAAAGCTTATTCAATTTGAATGCTGACAAAAAAGCTATCTCTTGGCACATAATTTGCAGTAACCCTATCCAGAAGATGGAACAAATGGGAAATAATAGCGTAGAATGGCATGTTTAATAGGAATAGCAAAGAGTAACTAAAAAACATAATTGGACGGAGAACTAACTATCGAAAAAGTCATGAAAAAAACAATAAGCAACATATTTGATCCGCAGACTTTGCGCAACCAAAGAGCAACTCTCAAGGCCAAATATCTGTCTTCAAGTCGGAAAAGATTTGAGGAGGGTGTTATGCAGCTGAAGAAAAGCAAGACACGGATGATGATGGCCATCATTTTTTTACTGGTTTTTATACTTTTTCAGGGGAGTAGGTTTTTCTCCGATGATGTATTGAGTTCTGATCCGACGGGCAAGTCAGCGAGGCTGAACGCCCTCATTCAAGAGCAGCAGAAACTCAGCGCTCTTGATGCAGAGCGTAGAGCCACGGTCAATAAAATTATGATGATCATCTCTCGTTATAACCGAACCATGTCGGATGAACAAAAGGAACTCATTGCCAATGAAATATATTTAATGTCGCGCAAGTATCCAAACCTAAATGTGGATTTCATTTGTGCGACCATTACCCACGAAAGCGCCAAGACGTGGGACCCTACCATTACCTCCCCCGTTGGCGCCATGGGCCTGATGCAGATCATGCCGGCAACCGGTGCTTTTCTGGCGGTGCAGGAGGGTATTGAGTGGACCACTGCTTCCAAAGTGCTCTATGACCCTATTCTCAACATTCGCCTCGGCTGCCGATATCTCAGCGAATTGGTGGAAATGTATCAGATAGACGGCGGGTTGGCTGCTTATAACGCTGGGCCAAAACGCGCAGAATTGTGGTTGGCTTCCAACCGCAATGACAGTACCTTAGTGGCCGAGACTCGTAACTATATTCCCGCCGTGCGCAAACTGACGCATCAGTTCAGCCGCGAGGGAATCATGTAGCATGCGTGTGCACTCCTCCTTGGTAAACCCCGGCCTTCTAAAGCCGGGGTTTTCTATTTTAGTGTACAAAGAGAGAACATTTTTTTCACCCATCCATAATAAAATCAGGCTATCCCCAGCCGCTTAAAGCCGGATGCTGCGGCAACGCTGTCTCGCAAATTATCTCAACCCACTTGTTCGTCGAAAAGGAACCCAGTGGACATTCCAATTACATTTTGACTCGAAGACAAAAGATCAAGGCGTTTAATCCTTTACTATGAGGCAACCCCAAAAAGCCACCACGATAATAACTTGTTATTGCATTGTTGGATTTAGATTTGTAATTTAGTGGTAAATTCAATCTTTTTTAGGCGTTCGTTCTTTAATTCAACCTCCCGCAACCGGAGCAGAACCAAGCGAGTGATTGACGCCGTATTTCCCATAAAAGCAATGCAAGTGTTTTTCAGACACTGAATGGATAGAGGTTTGTATGCAGATCATCGATCTTGAAGAATCGTATCATCGCGCCTTTTTTCACTGCCTGGAAGAATGGTCGGAAGACATGAAAGATGCCGGCGATCACAAGGAACGCTGGTACAATACCATGAAGGATAAAGGTGTGCGCGTCAAGTTGGCGATAGAGGATGGCCAGGCCTGTGGCATGATTCAATATCTTCCCATCGAATATTCGAATGCCAAAGGCGAGGGGTTGTATTTCATCCATTGCATCTGGGTGCACGGCCATAAACAAGGCGTAGGCAATCGCCAGAGGCATGGACTGGGCAAGGCGTTATTGCAAGCGGCGGAAGAGGATGCCAAAGTCCTTGGCGCCAAAGGAATGGCCGCTTGGGGTATTGTGTTGCCGTTCTGGATGAAGGCTTCCTGGTACAAAAAACACGGCTATAAAAAAGTGGATCGGGACGGCATTGCGCTCTTATTATGGAAGCCGTTCGTAGCCGATGCCCAGCCACCGCAATGGATCAAGAAAAAGCAGGATCCCCTGCCGATGCCAGGGAAAGTGGTGGTGACGGCGTTCATCAACGGCGCTTGTCCGGCACAGAATATGGTGTTCGAGCGCGCCAAACGGGCGGCGGCTTCCTTTTGCGAAAAGGTGCATTTTGAGGCCATCGATACCCTCGATCGCGCGGCGCTGGAGCGCTGGGGCATCGCCGATGGTTTGTTCATCGACGGCAAACAGATTTGGACCGGCCCCCCGCCATCGTATGAGAAAATTCTCAAAAAGATCGCCAAGCGAGTGAAAAAGCTCAAGGGGTGAGGAGCGTATTCGCTTCATTTTCATAGAGTAGAATTCAAGCCAAATGTAGCAATGACTTTAGGTAAAACATGGCAAAGCAAAAGAACGACACCGTAGCCAAGTCAAGCGCAGCGACGGTAGGCTATGAGGCCCAGCTCTGGCTGATGGCCGATGCCCTGCGCGGCTCGATGGATGCCGCTGAATACAAGCACGTCGTCCTCGGCCTGATCTTCCTCAAGTACATCTCCGAAGCATTCGAGGAACAGCATGCGAAACTCGAGGTAGAAAAGGCCGATGGTGCTGATCCCGAAGACCCGGACGAATACCGTGCAGCCAATA
>FWPV01001296.1_pt1 | contig 70538 bp, 89 predicted proteins | sample 2228371 | NCBI WGS metagenome assembly FWPV01 (sample SAMEA103939776, study PRJEB20133) | metagenome
AACCCTTCCTCGATCCGCTGCGGAAACTATTAAAACAAGAGGGGATTTCGATCTACCGACTAAGTCGGGTGTCTGGGATTGCCGATCCTATTTTGTATGGTGCCCTTAACAGAAACAGGGCTATGCCAAGCCTTCATACTCTCGCCCGCATCAAGTGCGCCCTGGAGGAAATCCTGGGGCGGTCGGTTTCGCTGGATGAGCTGGTGGAGGTACGGCGGGGGGAATAGACCGTCAGGAGCTGAGCCCCACCTGCTCGAGGAAAGCCTCCCGGCTCTTCAGGCGCACCCCCAGGGCCCTCAGCTCCTCCGCCCGCGCCATCACCTCGTCCACGAGGGCCATCGCCGCCGCGGGGTCCGATTGGGCCAGGCGGGCCAAGGCCTCCACGAAAAGCGGCCACTCCTCGGCTTCGGCCAGGATGAACACCTCATCGTAGCCGTCGGGGTCCTCTAAGAGCTCCAGGTAGCCCTGCCAGCGCCAGCGGGCGTAGCCTAGGGAGTCTTTGGGAGCCATTTGGCTTGACGCAGCCATAATGCATTCTCAGGGATGGAGATGGCCTTGAGGGAAGAGACAGCAGAGGAGTCGTCGCAGCTTCAGATTCCAAGGTCGGCCAGGAACAGCTCCCAGGCCTCCGGGATAGGAATCCCCTGTGCCCCGAGGCGGGCCCTCTCGGCGAAGATCTCCTGGGCCAAGGCCAGGGTTGCCTCCCGATCCTGGAGGGCCGCGTCTTCAAGGTAGCGCCGGAAGGGAGTCCACTCCTCCACGGCGGCCAGAAGCTCGTCCGGGTCTGCGTCTCCCGCCAGCAGGCTCTTCAGCCAAGCCCAGTAGCCCTGAGCTAGTCGGAGGGGGTGGTAAGCCACGCTGGTCGTCTCAGCCACGTTGTCTCCTGCCAGGGAACACTTAGTTTCTCCAAAGCGCTCACCCCATAGCCTGTGGCCAGGGTGCTGCTGTGGAAGGAGTATACCACGAACCAGAAGCGGCCAACTCGAGGCCCCCGAACGGAATCGGGCAGGGCGGAGGTGGGCACCATGACCGCCAGCACGGGCCCCTGAGCCCGAGTAAAAGCCAGCACCGCCACCTCCGGGTGGGCCGCTACCTCGCGGCACACGCGCTCGTACTCCTCGGGGGTCGTGGTGGGGAGCACTTGCTGCTCCAGTATGCGCGTAGCCAGGTGGGCCTCCAGGGATGAGGCCCTGCTTTTCCCCAAAAGGGCGGCCTGCTCCGGGCCCAGCGGGCGCTCTCTGCGGTTGAAAGGGGCAGCGTAGACCTGCCCGGCAGCGACGAGCCAGTCCCGGGGGTTCGGCCTGGCCTGCCCGCGGCTCTCTGCCAGCTGCCGCAGGCGATCCCTGGCCTCGGGGTGGGTAGCCAGGGTTCTGAGGTAGGCCCGCCACAGCTCGGGGTGGTAGTCCCTGGGCTCCGGGCTCCAGGCCTCTCGGCCTGGCGGGCGGCCAAAGCCCTCCAGGGGGGGTTGATCCGGCGGGCGTTGGGTGATGCGGCCCTCGGCCTGGGCCGCGCTGTACGTTACCAGGGCGGTGCGGCAGCGAAAATGCAGGGGCGGGATATGCGTGTTCCAGAAGGGGTGGTCGGCAGGCAGCACCACCCCGGCCAGGTTGAGGCAGATGCGCGAGGTACGGCCATCCAGCACCACCGAGAGCCCCCAGTAGGGCCGCTCTTGCCGCAGCTCGTCGGCGGCCTTCCAACGGCCTGCCCCGTAGGCCGATTGTAGGTTGGTGTCGAAGATGGTGCGCAGCCGGTGCGCGCTGGCACCCCCCCAGGCCCGTTGGATGCGCTCGGAAAGGCGGTCTTTAAACTGCTCAAAGGTCTCCCCCTTGGCGAGCGCGGCATCCAGCGCGTCCAGCGCCTCCTGCACCATATCGAGCTGGGCCAGCCCCGCCACAAAGAAGGCCCGGCGGCGGGCCTCCTCAGAAAGGGCGCGGTAGGCCGGGTCGGGCAGGGGCAGCCGGGCGCGAAACCAGGCGATGGCCTGCTCGGGGTCGGTGGGGGTGGCCTCGACGTTCCAGGGCATGTCAGGGGTTGGATGGCAAAACAGTTAGCCGCCAACTCTCCACGGTGGCAGTTTGAGTCACGGTAGTGGACGAGCTACGGATGCCCATCGCCACCGTTTGCGTGCCGGTCAGGTTGCTGGCGGAGGCCTGCCAGGCGTAGCGCCCGGCCTGGGCGCCGGTCAGGCCGGTGTTGCTAGCTCCTGGGGCGCTGCGCTCATTTTGCAGCGCAATCCGGGTTAGGGTGGTGGAGCTAATGGAGAATCGGCACACCCTATAGTGCACCGCGCGGTTGGTGGAGCTGGCGGCGTGAGTGGTGGAGTCGGCTGCGTCCACCGTGATGCCGCCAATCGAGCAGCGGTAGGTGTAGGTCGCTGTGGCCCCCGAGTTGTTGATGATCGTGTACCACACCTCGAGTAAAACCGTTGTCCCCGCCGAGATATCAACACTCCGACTAACCAGGTTTACGTTGGAGGTCGAGTTAATTGCGATGTCGCTGTTGGGGGCGTTGCTGTAGATAGTCGGCCCGCCCCCACCCCCCGGAGGCGCGGCCCAGCTGCCATCGCCACGCAAAAAGGTCGTGCTGTTGGGGGTGCCGCTGGCCCCGATCTTGGCAATGGTCACGGCCCCGTTGGCGATTTTTGGAGTCGTGATAGCGCCATCCCGAATTTGGTTAGAGGTGATGCCCTGCGCCAGGGCATAGATGGCCCCGGCCAGTAGGAGTAGTCCCAGGAGTGCCCGCATATACCCCTACTTCAAATAGTCCACCAGGATGCTATCGCCCGCCTGGGGAGCGCTCACGAAGGTGATGGTATTGCCGCTGATGGTGTAATCGAGCCCCGCCCCCCGGCGCTGGCGCACACCGTTGAGATAGACGCGCTCGCTCCCGGCCACGGGAGTATTCGCCAAAGTAAACACTGTGTTGGAACCATTGATGGTGCCTGCTGGCGATTCTCCCGTAACGAAATCGGCCTTCCGCAGCAGGATCGCCGGGTCTACGCCAACGCCAGACCCGCTCACGGTGAGGCCAGAGCCGCTCACCACCTGCACCGAGAAGGTGGAGCCGGTCAGGATTAAGCCGTCCCCGGCGCTATAGCTGCCCCCGTTGGTCTCCTGGGCAAAAACCAGGTCGGTAGTGCCCACCGTGATGGGGCCGTCGGTGATGAGGTTCCAACGGCTGTTGCCGAGGGTAGAACCCTCCGAAACGAACACCTGCAGACCGGGTTTGACCTCATCGTTGCCGTCAGCGTCCTCGGCTCGGGTCAGGGCCGCACCTGGGCCGTTGAATACGTACAGGCCGTTCTGGGTCTGGTTGGTCTGGTAGGCCAGAAATAAAATGTCCCCGTTGCTCAGCGTGACGCCGTCGAAGGTGTTGGTGCCGGGGTTGCTGATGTTGACGTTGCCGGTGGCGGCGGCGCGGGCCACCCGGCGGTAGAGCACACCGCGAATGGCCTGCTTGACCTGGCCCCAGTTGGGCGCGTCGCTGTCGGCCACCGCGTTGCCTACGTTGAGCAAGCGCTGGCCTCCCAGGCTGAAATTGCCGGTCATGCTCACGCTGCCGTCGGCTTTGAGGAGTAGCGAGCCATCCTGCACGTTGCCGAGCGGCAGGGTGCCGCGCACTTGTCTAGCGTTGGTTAAGTCGATTTTTTGGTTGCTCATATGCTTACCTCGCGTAGGTGATGATCAGGCTGTCTCCGGGTACGGTGCTGAAGGCGATGTTGAGGGTCTGACCGACCAGATAGAAATTGAACTCGGCCAGGCCGTTCAGATGGACGTTTACCGAGTTGGGGATTGGGGTGTGGGGCAGGGTGATGGAGCCGGAGAAGGCCGGGGGAATTACGATTTCCAGGCGCTCAAAAGCGGCATTCCCGCCAGAAGACGAAGGCGCTACCAGGGCCGGTCGCACCACGTATACGGCCTCGGTGCGTGGCGGCTCGATCTGCAAATCTAGCTCCTGAAGCTGCAGTTCCAGCTTCAGCTCTTGCAGCTCCAGCTCGAGCACCACCTCAGACATTGCGCTCCCCCTTCCGATCCTGTATATCGAGTTGGCCGCGCAGGATGGTGCGGGGGCCATCCGGCCCCACCAGCCGCAGGACATAGCGGGCCCGCCGCAGGCTCCACAGCGCAGTTTTGCTGGCCGGGATGGTGATCTGGAAGGCTCCGGTGCTGGTGTTGAAGGTGATCTCGCCTGGCTCGGCCAGGTAGATGGGCGCATCGGGCCCCGGCCCCCCGTAGGCCGGCCACACCTCGAGCTGCAAACTATGCCCCGGCCAAGAGGTCGAGCCCGTGCGGGTGGTAAGCCGGCCAGAAAACCCCCACGCTTCCCCGCGAATGACAATCTGCGGCACCTCGGGGATGCGGTTGTAGGGCAGTACGCTCATCGGCTATCCTCCCGCTGGGCCAGCATCCCGGCCAGCTCTGCCATGAGCCAGCCCGCCTCCACCAGCTGCCGCAGCGCGCGGGTATCCAGGTCGGGGAACAGCTCAATCAGGCGCTCACGCAGCTGCTGGGGGCTCTGGGCGGCCTCGATCTCCCGCAAGAGCCGGGCCAGCACAGGCGAAAGGCCCTCGGCAGCGGCCTCGGTGGCGGCCTCGATCATCTCGAAGACGAACTGCTGGCCGCTCATCATGCCGGGCCGCAGCTCCCGTTCCAGCGCCGCCAGGGGGCTGCGGGCCTCCTGGGGGGCCATCTGGGGCGTGCCCAGGCGCAGCAGAATCCGCTCATCCTGGGCAGGCTCCGGCAGGCCAAACTTCTCCGCCACCCAGCGCAGCGAGATGGGGTAGCCCATCTGCTGCAGGATGTCGAGGGTCTTGGCCTGCTGGGCCAGGTCCTCGGGCTCCTCCACGATGCCGATGATCTTGGGGGCCAGGCGGGCGCTGTCGGTGCCCGCGTTGAAGATGGCGAAGGGGGTCGCCAGGTCGCGCCGCAGGGTGCTGCTCAGGGCTGCCACGTCGGCCTCGAGCAAATCCAGCCGGGTGCGGCGGTGTTCCCGGCCCAGGGCCTGGGTGCCGTGCTCTCCCTCCCCCGTGGTGAGGGTCTGGCCCAGCGTGGCCAGGGTCATCTCACGGTTGGCGATCTCGTAGATGCCCCGGTAGACCTCGGGGCCGCCGGTGGCCTTAGCCACCTCGATGATCTCGATCTCGGTGTCCTTACTGATGATGCCCGCGGCATCGCTGCCCAGCGCCCGCACCGCCCGCTCCAGGGCCTCCATCTCCTCCTTGCTGGTGGCCGGGTCGTACTTGCCCAGCCGGTAGGGCTGGCCGTAGACCTCGGCGTAGACCACCCAGTCCTTGATGGCGTAGTGCTTGAACAAATACCACCAGGCGTTGGTGCGCATCAGACCCGCGCGGGTGGGGCTGCCGCTGCGGGCCTTGTAGCGGTGCTCGATGGCCTGGCCGAAAGTGGGCGCATAGCCCTGGGGGTAGCCCTCGGCCTGGATCAGAAAGCGCTTCTGCTGGGTATCCCAGATTAGCAGCCGGGGGTCAATGTGCTCGAGCTGCCCGGGAAACCACATCCCCCCGTCGCGCCGCCAGGCCATCCCCACCAGGCTCACGCCCTGCCCCAGGGCATCCTGCAGATCGAGCATCCAGCTCACCCGATCGGAGTTGTCCCACCACTCCCGCAGGGCCTCGGCCAGCCGCCGGGCCTGGGGGCTGTTGTCCGCCGGCTCGATGCGCCACTCGATGCCGATGGCCGAGAGCTTGCGGTCCTGCATGATCTGGGAGAGCACCCCATCGCGCTCCTCCATCTCGCTAAATAGTTCGGCCTGCTGCTCCAGGTACCCCTCGTCGGCCTCGTAGATGATGCGGGCCAGCTTCTCCGGTGTTAGCCCACGGCTGGGGTAGTTCGCATAGGGCCGGGATAGCCCCACCACCGCGCTGGGGTGCTGGGCCGGGGGTTTGCCGCTGATGGGATTACCAAACTGATCCAGGATGGGCATGGGCCTCCAAGCAGAAGCCCCTGCCGCGAGGGCAGGGGCTAGGTTACCTCCAGTATAGCCGGGCCAGGTGGGAAAGGTGCAGCCCATTTTGCGCCACGCTAAATGTCACCAGGTTTTTCCGGCCGTTTTAGGCGGGGGGAGGTGGGGGTCTAGGGGGAGAGCCGAAGGCCGGGTCAACCCCCGGCTAGATTTGGCGCTGAGCGGCCCACAGGGGTATCAGAGGGTACCTCTCCCCCCCGCAAAGCGCCCCGCTTCCACGGTGCGGTATTCGATAGGCCCCCGGCGGGACTCCCGGGCGTGGCGGGCCAGGGCCTTGGCCCAGAAGTGGTCGGCGTGGTCGCCCTCGTTGCGCTCGGCGTCGTAGCGCACGTTGCCTGCGCTGGTCACGATGCGCTTGACGCTGTGCAGCGACTGGCGGATGCGCTGGTTGCCTGCGGGGATGCGCTCCTTGCGGTCCTCGAAGCCCAGGCGCAGGCCCTGGGCCAGATCGGCCTTGGTCTCGAGGTTGAAGTGCACCGGCTCCACCTTCCAGCCAAATTTTCGCCGGGCCTCCTCGGCCAGCATCTCCCCCATCCCGGTAGCATCTATGCAGGCCCGGCGAACCCGCGGCAGCAGGGCCGAGAGGGCCTCGAGCTGGGCGTGGAAGGGGGTGTTGTGCAATTCGATCACTTTCCGGGCCCAGGCCACATCCCCCACCACCTCATCCACCCAGATCACCGTGAGGTCACGGCGCCGGGCGATGTCCATGCCCAGGTAGGCCTGGTCGGGGTCCCACTCGTCGGAGAGGGTGTCGGCCTCGGCGGCCAGGATCAGGTCGTAGGGGATGAAGGCGCTGCCCTCGTCCACGAACTCCAGCAGGTACTCCTGCTGCCAGGCGATGGGGTCGGCGATGGCCCGCTCCAGCTCCTCGGGGTCGATCTGCAGGCCCTCGCGCACGGCGTCGTAAATGGTGGTGCGGTGGCGGCTCCAGCCCTCCCCCCGCTCCCACAGCTCGAAAAACTGGTTGGCCTTGCCGTTGGGGGTGCTGGTGATGCGCACCTTGAACTCGGGGTTGCGCGTGATGATGGGGAAAACCGCAGTCCAGATGGCCTTGGAGTCGCGGTGGAAGGCGAACTCGTCCAGGTTCAGGTTGCCGCTGTAGCCCCGCGCGGTCGCGGGGTTGGCGGGGAGGAACAGGTGGCGTGAGCCGTTGGGCAGGCGGTACTCGAGCTGGGTGTACTTCTCCTCGCCCTCAAAGAAGTAGTCCTCCAGGGCCTCCGCCGCGATACGGTAGGCGTCCAGGTGGAGCTTGACCTTCTCGGCCAGCTCGAGGCTCTGCCGCTGGCCGCTGGAGAGATGAATCCAGAGGGTTTTGCGCTCCAGGCTGTCGTCTACGGTCTCGAGGGTGCTGGCAAAGCTCTTGCCGATCTGGCGGGCCGCCAGCCAGATTTTGAAGCGGCTCTTATCCTGCACCCAGCGCTTCTGGTATGGCAGCAGCATACTATTGGCCCAATCCGTAAATCTCCTGGCGGATGGTAGCCAGGGTCTCGGGGTCGAGGTTGCGGGCCGCCAGCCGCTTCTCTACCTTTTCGGCCATCATGGCGGCCTGGTCTTTGCTGAAAATCCGCTCGGCCTTTTCCAGCTGCAGGCTGGCCGTCACCGCCCGCACGCCGGTCTCGAGCATCCGCCCAACGGCTTTCGGGTCAATCTCTGAAGGGTCGAAGGTTTCCAGGTAGCGCAACAGCTTGTGGATGAGCACATTGGTAAATGCGGCCTGCAGGCTCATCTGCTTGCCGGTGGCCTGGCCGATGGCCTCCATCACCTGCTGGGCCTCGAGGGCCGCGCCCAGGGCCGGCAGCAGGTGGTTGGTGCGGTGGCGCGAGAGGCTAGCCGCGCTCAGCGCCTCGCCCCGCTCGGCGGCCCAGGCCACGATATCCTCGATGCGGTAGGGGCCGTCCGGCTTGCGCACATCCCCCAGCAGCATGGCGTCGATCTCCTCGCGCAAGGGCGAGAGGCAGACCCTACAGCGGGTGGACTGCACGTAGATGGCCACAACTCCCCCCTACCTGGGCATGATCCAGCCGACAAAAGCCGCTATGGCCAGCAGGCTGTATAGCCGCCATCCCGGCTTGGCCGTGCGGCGCAGGATGAGCGCCTCCAGCTCGTCCAGGCGCTCCATGATGCGCTTCTGGCTGGCCTGGGCCGCCAGCCGCAGGGCGGTCATCTCCTCCCGGATGTCGCGCAGCTCCTCCGGGCTCATGCCCTCCTCCGCGGGAATGCTACACCGGGGTCGGAGATGTCGCCGTTGCACAGGTCCATGCCCCGGGCGGTGATCTCGGCGTACTCGAAGCCGCCCCGGCCATCGTTGCGCCAGGCCACGTTGATGTACTCCTTGCCGGGTGCGCTCAGATAGCGCAGCACCGATTCCAGCTCCTCATCGCCGGGCAGCATGTGCAGGCCCTCCAGGGTCAGCTTCAGGGAGCGCTCGGGCAGCCGCCAGGGCGCATCGGGGTATAGGGGTTTGTCGTCGAGGCCCGTCGCAAAAAGGTAAAGCGCGTATAGAACCTCGCCGCGCAGGATTTTGATGCGTTGATTGCCCAGTCTCGACATAGCTCCTCATCAGGGGTTGGGGATGGCGGGAATCTTCACGCCCAGCAGCGCAGCCAGGATGCCCACCACGATCAGGGCGGTCTTCCAGAACTCTGCCGTCCAGAAAAAGGGTGTGCGGCCCTGGGGCATGCGCTGCAACAGCTTTATAGCCAGCATTTTTTCCCGCATCTTCCGTATCTGCTCCTCCCGCCCATCCGGGGCCTGTGCCGCCAGCTCGTCCAGCATATCTTCCAGTAGTGAGCGCTCCAGGTCATTCATCCCCGTCCGTAAACGAGCCCCTGCCGCGAGGGCAGGGGCTAGGTTACCTTCAGTATAGCGCCAAATCCTGGGTTAATTGTCCAGCGGCTGCACCATGTAGAAAGCGCGGCCATCCTGCACGGCGTACCAAATCCAGTTGCCCTTGTAGCGGAACGATTCCCGCAGGATTTTGCCGTCCAGCGTCATGGGGCGGCCCACGCCCGCCAACCCGCGGTAAATGGGGATCGCCCGGGTATGGGAATGCACCGCCGAGTCCAGTTCCCTGATGTTCATCTAACCCCCTTGCAGATCTGCCGCAGGCGAATGGCCAGCTCGGCGATGCGCTCATCCACGTTGCCCCGCTCAAAGCGGCCCCGGCTTTTGCGCCAGCGGAAGATGGTGGCCCAGCGGCTGCCCGCAATCTGGTAGATCAGCAGTTCGCGCTCGGCGGGGGATAGCTCGTCCACAAATGAGTCGAAGTCCCTCTTCCACAGGCGAAGCTCATGGGCCTCGATGCCGGCCTCGGGCAGCTCGGGCACGTAGATGGGCAGGTAGCTGGCGCGGTGGGGGTTGTGGCCCCCCAACACCTTCTGCCAGCTGGCCCGGCCCCGCCCCACCATCCAGATGGCCCGGAAGGCATGCTCGGCCTGCCAGAGGTACCGGCTGCGCTCGGGGGTGTGGCCCCCTGTTTCTGGCCGCTGGCCAGCGGCCACCCCCTGAGCAGTGGTCACGTCAGTGGCCATCCTGATCTCCGTTGAGTGTCCACCCGTCCTCTGTCCGCCTGACCACCCCGTCATCCTCGAGGCGCTCGAGGTACCGGCGCACGGTGGTGCGCGGCCACCCCAGATCAGCGGCCAGTCTGGTCACGGCCACCGGCCCCGCGTAAGCGGCCAGGGCACTGACCAACTCCGCCGCTTTACCTTCCACGGTTAGCTCCATGTTCAGGCTGCGCTCGTGGTAACGCAGTGTGGCCTTGGCCTCCTGAGGGGTGGCCACTGGTTCGTCCATTCGTTCATAAATGTGGCCGCCTTGTGCGGCCATGTGGACACCAGCGCTGGCCACTACTCGTTCATTGTGGCCAGCGCCGGTGTCTTGGGTGGCCACCCTCTGGTCACCCGTGGCCATTTTGGTGGCCACCGGAGCACCAGACCGGCCACCCGCTGGCCAAGTGAGCAGCTCCCCGACCACCTTGCCCACCGCGTAGGTACCGACCGGTACAAAGAGGCTCATGAGAAAAACTTCCCATAGGGCCAGTTCCGGGGCCCCCCTGTGCATGGAGAGGGCGTTGCCCACCCAGACCAGCCCCAGGGCGGCCAGGGCGCCACCCCCTGCCCAGCGAGACTGCCGCAGCAGCGAGTTGGAGAGCAGCGAGAGCAGGAAGGCGGTAAACTCCAGAGCCCCGGCCAGGCCCCAGGCCAGCTCGCGCGGCAGCTTGCCCAGCGATAGGGCGTACCACTCGGCCAGGTGGCCGGTGCTCATGATGAGGGTGGCAAAATAAGCCAAAAGCAGCAGAGTGATCATCAGTTTGTGGATCATGGCATCACCACCTTGATGGCCCCGGTGCGGGGCACCAGACGATAGGGTGGGCGCTCCTGGTTGGGGCAGTGCCCCGCCCAGCCCGCTTTCGGATCGAAGGTGCAGGGCTCGGCCAGCACCTGTACGAGATATCCCAGGCCAAAATGCTTCCAGCCCTGGGTGTGGCCCAGCTCGTAGCGTTCCACCTCTGCGCGCAGGGTCTGAAGGGCGTCGGTGTGCATCAAGTGCCTCCAACGGGCTGGCTCGAAGTACACCGTGGTCCCGGCCAGGTTGAAGCCCGTCAGGATGTTGTCCTGGGGGCTATACTCTACCCGCCAGATGGTGGTGGGGGTCAGGTAGGCTTGCGCCCCGGAAGGGTTGAGTTCCAAAGCCACGCTGAAGCCCCATCCCACGAGCTGCCCCCCGGCCAGGAGGCCCAGGGCCAGGGCGGCCAGGCTGAGCAGGCCCAGCTCGGTGAGTTCAATCACGCCCCCACCTCCGCATCGAGTTCTCCGCCTCAAATAGCGCCTGCTGGATGGTCTGGGGCAGCTCGATCTCGCCCCAGCGCAGGGTGCGGGCCTCGCGGTAGGCCAGCACCCGCTCCAGGCTGCTTCTGATGTAGCTGAGGGCGTAGGCCATAATCCGGTCGGCCTGCTCGGGCGAGTTGGCGATGTGGTAGCGCCGGGTCATGGGATCGAACCCCACCACCTCGGGCTTGGCGCCGGCCACGCTGGGGCGGGCCGAGAGCTTGGCGCACAGCTCCACCGCTTCCCGCATCTCCCGGTCGCCCACCCCCAGAGCGTGGGCCAGGGCGTCGCGGTCGAGGCCCTGGGGCCCGGCCTCCCACAGTGCTTTGAAGACCTGCCGGGCCAGTTCAACCTTGGGGTCACTCATGCTTCCTCCCAGGTATAGGGGCCGTACTGGCCCAAATAGGTACGAAAGGTGGATTCGCCGACCTCCAGCCACTCCCGCAGGGTGTACAGGTAAATGCCGTAGCGCGGCTGTACCTGGCCGTTTTCTTCCTCCAGGCCGTTGAAGCGCACGGCGGTCTCGAGCTCAGCGCAGCGGATCTGCACCGTCACCCCAGGGCGGTCGTGGAGGAAGGCCAGGAGCTGCTCGAGGTTGGCCGCCTTGTCGGGCCGGGCCTGTTTGAGGGCCTGCAGGCCGCGGGCGCTAGGCATGGGCCTCCTCCCTGGCCATGTGTTTTTCGATCAGCTCCAGACCGGCCATCCCGATGCCCCGGCAGGGCAGGCCGGTGAGGTGCAGCTTGAGCCAGCGCCAGACCTGCTGTTCGCTGGGGTAGGTGGCTTCCATCTCGGGCTCCACCTCGTAGGTCTTGATGTAGCCCCCATCGGGTTTTTTCCAGACCGAGTAGAAGGTGCCCTTCAGTACCAGCCTGGGGTGGTCGTAGATTTGGATGCGCTTGGCGCGCAGGCGTTTGCGGATTTCATCCTTCCTCATCGCAGTCCTCCAATAGACGCAAAGGCCGCACGTTGTGCAGCACGCGGCCCAGGGTGCGTGCCGGGAGTTCCAGCCACTCCTTGGCGCTGGGGCTGTAGAGGCCGTAGATGTGCACCACCTCCCCGGGCTCGTAGCCCAGGGGCAGCTCGGGGTCGAACTGCTCCGGCAAAGAGGCCTGGTAGAGGTAGCACAGGCGCATGGCCACGTTGCCCCGCAGCAGGAGCAGGTGGGGGCGGGGGTTCTCCCGCAGTTGCACTAGAATCTCGCCGGGGGTGAGCATAGCCAGCACTCGATGTCGTCGAGCATCCCCCGCCCGCCGCAAATCGGGCAGGCAGGGTGGATGGCCGCGCGCAGGCGCTCGGCGGCTTCCAGGGCTTCCGCCACCTCGTGGTAGAGCTGGGCCGCGGGCCAGTTGCGGTTCTTCTCGCAGATGCGGGCATAATGCCGGGCCTGGGCCGGGGTCTGGCAGCGCTGGTAGGCGCGGTCGAGGGCGCTCATGCGTCCTCCCTCCGGCTGGCGGCCAGCACGGCCATCAGGAGCATCCCCAGCAGGCCGCCCAGGATGTAGCCCAGTAAAAAAGCGGTTCCGGCGCTCACGGCATCTCCGTTCCGCGCAGCCGGTGGGGGTTGCGCAAGGTCTCGATGGTGGATTCCTTGGTGGCCTGCTCGTAGAAGATCTCCGCCGAGGCCATATAGGCGGCCAGCATGCGCCGGGCCAGGCCCTTCAGGGGGCCGGGCTCGATGCTGCCGGTCTCCTTCAGCTCGCGGATATGGGCGAGCAGGTCGGTGGCCATGTTCTGCAGGTGGAAGAGCAGGTAGTCCTCCGGCTTGTACTCGGGGGCCGGGAGGCTGTCCAGATCGGCGTATACGGGCTGGGGGTTGGTGGGCTTCTCGGGTTTTTTCATGGCTTACTCCTTTTCGAAAATGACCAGTTTGTTGCCGTGGGGGGCGATGGCGTAGGCTTTGAAGCCGGCATATTTGGCGCAGATGCGGGCCTCCTGCATGGAGGGCTGGCCCACCCGGCGGAAGAGCACCAGGGTGCGGCGAGCGCTGCGGGTATCGGCCACCAGCCAGAGGCCTTTGCTCAGGCAGGTGCTGGCCCGACCGTTCTGGGCCTGGGCCTGGGCGAAGAGGGATTGGATGACTGTTTCCAGCATGGCTACCTCAAAAAGGTCTGGATCAGCTCCAGGCCGTCGCGCTGGGCCTGGGGCGAGGTCAGGCGGGCCAGTTCCTCGCTCCAGCGCCCAGGGCTCCACAGTTCGAAACGATTTTTCATTCCGATGATGACCACCCCCTCGCGGATATCGGCGTGGGATAAGAGCTGTGGGGTCAAAGTGGTGCGACCGGCGGCGTCGAGGCGGCCCTTCAACGCACCGCCGATCAGGAAGCGGGCCAGGGCCGCCGCCTTGGGGTTGGTAATGGGGAGCTGGGCCAGCTCGGCCTCCACCCGCTGCCAGGCCACCAGGGGGAAGCCATAGAGGCAGCCTTCCAGCCCCCGGGTGATCACCAGCCCATCACGCAGCTCGTCGCGGAAGGCTTTAGGCAGCAGCAGGCGGCCCTTCTCGTCCAGGGCGTAGTGGTGCTCCCCGGTCATGACAGCACCCGCCCCCGCCCGGCCATATCGGCCAGGGTCTTTTCGTCAATCTTCTTCTCGAAAATCTCGGCGGCGTAGCTGATCAGCGCGGCGTAGAGGGCCTTGCGCTCGTGCTCCAGGGCGTCCTTCTCAAACACCAGCTTGTCGATCTGCACCGCGATCTGCTCCAGGCGGTCGGCCAGGTGCTCATATTCGATGTCCTCGTAGACCTGTACCCGCAGGTAGTCAGTGCGCTCGGCCTCGCTTTTGAGCTGCTTGTAGCTCTCGCGCAGGCGGGCCCCCTGGCGCACGTAGGTCTCGCGGCGCTTCAGGGCCCGCTCGGTGTTGTCGCGTTCGGCCCGCATGGCCACCAGCTGGCGGTTGATGCGGGCGATCTCCACCGGAATCTCCAGCAGCCGGCGGCGGCGTTGTTCGGCAAAGTCAGCGGTCATTTTCCCTCCTCCCACATCTGGGCGATTTCTTCGTTGGTTGGGCGCTCGGCAAGTAAAACCTTCCTCAGCACCTGCCCCCACTTGCCGGGAAGCAGGTGGATTTCGATCTGGGTCGCCAGCACCTGCACGGTGTAGGTGGCGCCCATCTCGCCGCGGGGGTTCAGGTTGCGCAGGGTGATCACCGCGCCGTCCTGCAGCCAGGGGATGTCCCCGCGGATGTAGTTGATGGGCTTGGCAGGCCAGTCGCCGGTCTCGGTGGCCAGGTACAGCAGGGTGGCGATGTCGTCCAGGCGGGGTATGCGCTCCCCCGCCACCTCAATCTCCCGGCGTTTGCGCACTAGCGACCTCCGTACCATGCGATGGCGTGGATGATCAGCACCATCAGCGCACCCGTAGCGATGTCCACCAGTAGCGATGCCAGCTTTTGTTTCATTGCCCTCCTCCCGCCAGGTTGAGCTTTTGTGAGACCGCCACCACTGCTTTGACCGTGAAGGTGGCGCGGCTCAGTCCTTTATCGGCGTTGCGGGCGATGGTGCGGTCGATCTGCTTCACGAGCCGCAGCACGTCCCGCATCACCCCGCCCGTTAGTTCGTAGACCTTCTGCCGACTTGCCTTGGGCAGCCCGGCCAGCATGGGCATCTCCACCAGTTCCTCCGGGCTTACCGGCTCAGCCTCGGCCACCACCCCGATCCGGCTCTCGATGTCCCGCCAGCGGCGGATCTGGGGGGCGAAGTCCTCGGTGCAGATCAGGATGAAAGTCGAGTTGGTCTCATCCGCGAGGTACTTGAGTACCTCAAACGACTCCCGCGGCATGCGCTGGGCCTCGTCCACCACCGCCACCATGCGCTTGGCGCTGAGCTGGGTGTGCACGGTGTGCAGCAGGTCGCGGAAGCGGCGGGTGCGGGTGATGTAGAGGTTGAGGGCCAGCGCCTCCAGCAGGGCGTTGGGCTCATAGTTGGGCTGGGCGTGAATCCAGGCCGTGTTGAGCTGGGGCCACTGCTCACGCACGTAGCGCAGGAAGTGCTTGCAAGTGACGGTCTTGGAGCAGCCTGCCGGGCCGGTGACCAGGGCGAAGGGAAACTCGTCCTCCACCGCGTCGCGCAGCCGGGCCGCGATGATGCGGGTGGCGCGGGTCTGCACGAAATCGGTCTCGTCATCGAGCACGTCCCCGTACTCGCTGGCCAGCCAGTCCTCTACGATCTTGTCTACGTCCTCGGGGTTGATGTATGGTGGTTGTTGAGCCATATAGCTCCTTTCTGCTTCAGCGGGGGTCTACTCCCCGTTGGAGCCCATGTTGTGGTGGGACGACAGGTCTAATTCGTCGTCCAGGGTGAAGCCTGCAGCCAGGAACTCTGCCAGGGCCTGCTCCACCTCGCGGTCGCCTGGCGCCGGGTCTAAACGGGCCTGGGGGCCAGAGATTTGCAAGGTTTCGGGTTGGGGTAGGTCGGGGGCCCGGCGGGAGAGGGCCTGGTCGAGCCGCACCATAGGGTTCATGAACTGGGCCCGAATCTCGTCGGCAGCCGCGTGGATATCCCGAATCTGCTGCCGCAGCTTGCGCCGCATCTCGCGGGCTTCCTCGCCCAGGGCGCTCCAGTTCTGGGATTCGAGTGCGCCCAGGATCTGCAGGCTGCCGTCCCGCCGGGGCAGAGCCGCGGTGTACTGGGCCGCCGGGAGGATTTCGTTGATGAGCACCACCACGTCCATGCCCTGGTAGCGGATCAGGCTGCCGTCGGGCAGACCCCAGGCCCGCCCGCGCAGGGTGATGGTGCCGTTGCCGCGCACCCGCCGGGTCTCCTGGCGGGAAAACAGCAGCATCAGGTCGCCGAAGTCGTAGCGCACCCGGCTGCTGTTGGCTGCGGTTTGCACGAACAATTCCTCGCGGGTTTGACTGCCCAGGAGTGATTTGTGGTAGTCCTGGGTCAGCCACAGCAGGGCCCGGTGCTTGAACTCCTCCTCGGTCAGGAGGCGCTCGGGGTAGGGGTCGGGGCCGCCCTCGGCCATCCAGCGGCGGGTGTTGTGCAACAGCCGGGCCAGGCGCTGGTGATCCCGCTCGTGCACATCCGAGCCGGCGTAGCCCGGCAGACCCGCCTCGAACTGTTGGTGGAAGAGACCGAAGAAGCGCTCGATGTTGCCGCGGCTGTGCGAGACATAGGGCCGCGAGTGGGTGGACTCGATGCCCAGGTCGGCCAGGATGCGCTCGGATTTCTCCGATCGATAAACCTTGCCGTTGTCCCAGTAGATGCGCTCCGGGCGGCCCCAGATGGGCCAGTGGGCCCGCCAGGGCTCAGGCTTTTCCAGCAGGGCCAGCATGAGCATCCGGTCGGTGGCGGCCTGGTCCTCGTCGCGCGAGAATACGAAGGCCGGCACTGCGCCGCTGAACACGTCGATGGCCGCGTGGATTCGCAGCCGCAGCACGTGGTTGGTGTAGGGGTCGTACACAAACGCATCGCAGCGGGTCATGTCCACCATCCAGAGCTGGTTGGCCCGCTCGGTGAGGATTTCCCCGCTCCAGACCCGCAGGTGTTCCTTGCGGGCGCGATCGTCCATCAGCGTGACCCGCAGTACGGGGTCAGACTCCATCTGTTTGCGGATGCGCCGGATTGTGGTTGCGGACAGGACGCTCCAGTCCCGGCTGTTGGGGAAGGGGCGGTAGCGCAGCAGGTTTGGGTCGTTGAGTTCGATGATGCGCCGGATGCGGGGGGCGCTGTAGCGGGGGTAGGTCATCCACAGGCCCACCACCAGCTCGTAGAGTTCCCGTGGCAGCCGAACCACCCCGGCGTCCCGCCGCATACGCCGGGACAGCGCCTGTTCGGACAGCTGGGAATGCTGGAGGCGCTGCACCAGGCGGATCACCTGCCTCTTGGAGTAGCCGTGTTGCTGGGCCGCCTGCTCCAGAAGAAGGTTCTTCTCGCCGGGGTTGGCCGCACGGTATTCGGCGTAGAAGGGCAACAGCCAGCTCATCAGCCGGTGGGCCTGCTGCATGCGCTCAGGGGTGATCTCCGGCTGGGAAGTTGGTGCGGTATCTGATGGGGCAGGCGGCTCTTCCAGGGGCGACTGCAGGATAGGGGGACTGTTCTGCTCGAATACGCGCCGCAGGGAATCCAGGTTGACCAGGCGCTTGCGGGTGTAGCCGCCGCGCTCGAGGGGGGTTTCAATCAGGGTGGATTCGACTGCAGGGTTTTTGAGGTAGGCCTTGATAGTTCTGGCAGATTTACCGAGCAATTCCGCGGCTTCGGGGATAGAAACAAAACGCGACATAGCTATACTCACTCCCCTGTGTGAGTTTCCGAGGTCAAAAAATAACTGATTGGCTTATCCAGAGCCTTAGCCAACCGGATTAAGGTTTCTGCCGAAACCTTTTGGCCACGCTCACCATTGATCAGCATCGCAATATACCCTGTGGTCAACGCGGTTCTACGGCTCAGCTCAGCCTGATTAATCCCAGACTCAATCAGTGCCTCTCGCAGCTTACTGCTGATGGTTGGTTTTTTGCTCTTTACTCCCATTGGTGAGTATCATAAACTCGCTCACGGGTGTAAGTCAACATGGCACGAACCAAGCGGCACGACCTTAGAGGTCCATTCAACGAAGATATCCGCAAAGTCATGGCGGAAAAAGGTTGGACAAAGCTCGAGCAGTTTGCCGATCACTTTGGGATTGGCCGAACGACGGTGTACTCATTGGTCTTGGGTAGACAAACGTCTCAAGGCGAGTGGGTCAAGCCCAGCTTAGATACCATCATCAAGCTTTCCATTGCACTCAATCGTCCGGTTGATGAGCTGTTAAGTCGGTTATACCCCGAGCTGGATTTACCTAAACCTCAGGCGCAGGTTGCCCCAAACATGAAGAAAGCCCCAGTTGTGGGCGTCGTCGGGGCAGGCCCCGGCCAGTTCGAGCCCACGTTAAAGAGCGTCTACGTTCCCGCCGCTGTGGCCAAAGGGCGCCCGCTTGCGGCATATGAGGTCAGGGGCGACTCGATGTGCGGAGGCAAGCGCCCCATCTGCGATGGCGACATCATCGTGGTAAATATGGCCGATAAGGGTTGCAGCGGCCAGGTGGTGGTAGCCCGCCTTGTGGATGGGAGTTTTGTGTGCAAGGCTCTGAAGGAGGATAAGTTTGGCAGGCGGCTAATGTCGCTCAATCCCCTTTACACCAACTCCGCCCCACCGGTTATTCCTGCTGAGGACGTGGACGAGGTCATCGGGCGCGTGGTCTGGGTGCAGGGGGCGCTGAATGGTGTAGAGGAATAGCTGCGCGGCCCACCGCTACATGCTATATTAGAGATAACCTAGCCAGACATTCCCCGGAGGAAGCTCCGGGGGTTTTGTTTGGCCCAAAGGAGGAAGTGTGTGCTGAAATTCGCATCAATCCTGGCTGTCGCCAAGCTCGTCTACGCCGCGCTGGGCCTGGTGGTGCTGGTCGTGGAAGACATCATGGACGGCCAGCCAGGGGCGCAGAAAAAGGAAGCTGCAATAGCTCGGGTAAAGGAAGTAGTGACGGGCATTCTGGGGTACTGGCCCGGCTTTATTCCCGATGCCCTGCTGGGATTCCTCATTGACTGGGTGGTGAGTCGGTTCAACGCCGATGGCACCTTTCGTAAAAGCTCTGGCCCTCAGACCAGCACCCCAGCCGCATCCTGACGCATGGCCGCTTTCGCCACAGACCGCACGATTAGAAAACCGCAGCTATTGGCGGTTGAAAACGGGTTTGCCTTTGGAGTTGTTCGAGCGGCTCCCCTGGGAGGTTCAGTTTGCACACCCTGACCTCTTCCGGCGTCACTTCGCAGATATCCTTGCAGGACGGTGGCGTCCCTAATCGGATTCCGCTGCATCCGTTCGGTGAGTTTTTCGGCAATGGCCGCCGGTTTGTGTTCGATGAGGCCAGTCTGGCGGCAGTGCGGGAGCAGCTGCGCCAGAATGGCCGGCCCTGGGTGCTCGACTGGCACCACGCCACGCTGGATGTGGAGGCTGGCAAGCGGGACAAAGCCCCAGCCGCTGGCTTTATTCAGGATGTGGTGGTCGAAGAGGGTTATGTGTATGGCCTGGTTGAGTGGACCCCGGAAGGGGCGGCGGATGTGATGAAGGGGGCCTTCGCCTTCATCTCCCCGGTGCTGCTCCACACCGAGGACGGGCACGTCGTCGGCTACCACTCGCACGCGCTCACAAACCGCCCCGGCACGCAGTGGCAACGCCGGATCGGTATGGAGGAAAAAATGGACTGGTTAAGACAGATGGTAGGACTCCCCCCGGATGCCGGGGAGGAGCAGGTGCGCGCCGCGCTGGAGGCTCTGCAAGCCCGAGCCCAGCTGGGCGATCTACTGGTGCAATCGCTCGGCCTCAGCGACGCCACCGTGACCCCCGAGCTGCGGGCCCGGGTCATCCGGTTGGCCGCCAACGAGCAGGTGCTCGACGAGGTCAGCCGCCTGCGCCAACAGTTGGAGCAGGAGGCCCGTCAACGCGAGCAGCAGCGCATCCAGGCCCTGGTGGAGGCCGCGCTGGAGGACGGGCGCATCCTGCCCAACCAGCGTGAGTTGTTCCTGCGCCTGGCCGCCAGCGACTTCGAGGCCACCCGCATGGCCCTGGAAGCCCTGCCCCCCCGCGTGCCCACCCAGCTACCGCAGTTACAGCCTGCCCAGAAGCAGGAGCGCGCCGCGCTGAGCGACAACGATCTGGCCGTTGCGCAGCTGGTGGGCGTTTCTAAGGAAGCTCTACTTAAATACGGAGGTGATGAGTAATGCCTGCTGCTACCACCCCGCGCGACACCTTCATGCGTGAAGGGGATTTATTTCTGATCCCAGTAAAGGCTAACACCAAGATTTTCCAGGGCACCCTGGTCGTGGTGGATGCGGGCTACGCCGCCCCTGGCCGCACCGCCCTAAACCTGCGGGTAGTAGGCCGCGCAGAGGAAACCGCGGACAACACGGGCGGGGCCAACGGCGCGGTCAGCGTGCTGGTGCGTCGCGGCGTGTTTAAGTTCGATAACGACTCTGCCGACGCCATCACCCAGGCCGACCTCTGGGCCGATTGCTTCATCACCGACGACCAGACTGTTTGCCGCACCAACGGTAGCAACACCAAATCCCGGGCAGGCCGCGTTGTGGATATTGAACCCGATGGGGTCTGGGTGGATACCCGCTAATGGAGGTAGTGCGTGATCATCACTGATGCCAACCTTGCCAGCCTGCGTCGCAGCTTCCGCGCGCTGGCCTATGAGGCCCTCGCCCAGGTCGATCTGCAATGGAACCAGATCGCCATGCAGGCGCCCAGCAACACCAGCGCCAACACCTATGGCTGGCTGGCGGACGTTCCAGGAATGAAGGAATGGCTGGACGAACGGGACGTCAAAAACCTGAGCGAGTCCAGCTACACCATCAAGAACCGAGACTTCGAGCTGACCGTAGCGGTCAAACAAAACGACATCGAGGACGACAACCTGGGTGTGTACACCCCCATGTTCCGCATGCTGGGCGAGGAGGTGGCCTATCACCGCGATCAGCTGGTATTCGATGTGCTCAAGGCCGGCTTCACCCAGACCTGCTACGACGGCAAGACCTTCTTCGCCACCGACCACAAGGTGGGCAAGCAGACCGTCAGCAACCGGGGCAACGTGCCCCTGACCGCGGCCAACTTCGAGGCCGCCCTGGCCCAGATGCAGAAGATTCCCAACGCCGCCGGGCGGCCCATGCGCCTGTTCATGGGCACCGGCGAGCGGGCCCCGCTGCTGGTGGTGGGGCCCGACCTGCGGGCCACCGCCGAGAGTATCGTGGCGCTGCGCACCCTCTCAGGGGGCGGGGAAAACCCCAACTACCAGAAGGCGAGGTTGCTGGTGGTGCCCGAGCTGTCGGGCACCGCCTCGGCCTACTGGTTCCTGCTCGAGACCAGCCGGGCGGTCAAGCCCCTGATCCTGCAGGTGCGGCAAGAGCCGCGATTCACTGCGCTGGATCGCCCCACCGACGAAAACGTCTTCAAGCGCAAGGAGTACGTCTACGGCTTTGACGACCGCAAAAACGCCGGGTACGCCTTCTGGCAGCTGGCCTACGGCAGCACCGGCGCTTAATTAAGAGGTTAGACCATGTTCACCATCGCGGATGTGCGGGCCAACCTGGCGGAGGATGTGCTGATCTATCTCGTGGACGACGAGAATGAGAAGGCCATCACCCCCGCCGCAGAGGCCCGCATCCAGGAGGACATCCGCAAGGCGGTGGCCGAGGTCAACTCCTACGTGGCCCAGCGCTACACCCTGCCCCTGCCGGAAATCCCGGATGTGCTGCGCGATAAAGCGATGGACGTGGTCAAGTACAAGCTCTTTTCCCGCCGGGGCATCCGTCCCGGCACCGCCGACGAGACCATCCGCCAGAACTACGAGGACGCCCTGCGCTGGCTGCGCGACCTGGCCCTGGGCAAAACCAGCCTGACCTTCAGCGGCAACAGCGGCTCCGACGGGCCTGCGGTGCCCCAGGGGGTACTGCCCCGCATACGCGCGGCCAGGCGGGTATTTTCCCGCGAGAAACTGGAGGACTTCTGATGGGCGTGCGGATCGTGGGGGATGTAACCCGGCTCAACCGCGCGCTGCGCAAACTGGCCGCTACCCGGCTGGATCGCGCGGCGGCCAGCGTGGGGGAGGCCCTGGTCTCCTCCACCATCCAGCGCTTCAACGAGCAGAAGGGCCCCGATGGGCGGCCCTGGGAGCCCCTGGCTGCGGCCACCGTGGCCCCGCGCAAAAAAGATTTCAAGAAGTCTGGTGGGCTGCGAAAGCAGGCAATGGAGCGAATGGAGAAGCGAAAAATCCTGATTCAATCGGGCCGCCTGCGCAACTCCATCTCTGCCAGGCGGGACGGCAGCAAAGTGGCCGTCGGCACCAACCTGGTCTACGCCGCCATCCACCAGTTCGGCGGTCTGGCGGGCCGCGGGCGCGGGGTGCGCATTCCGGCCCGCCCCTACCTGGGCATCTCGAAAGCAGATGAGGCCGAGATCGAGCGCATCCTGAAGGAGGCCCTGGGTGGTTAGCCTGGTTCGCCAGCACCTGACCCGCGGCCTGGTCTCCACCGGGCTGCCGGAGCGGTATATCCGTCAGGAACAGCGAAATCGGGGGGAGGCGTATCCCACAGACCTGTCGGCCTGGCTCTACCCGCTGCAGGGCGAGCTAAACCGGGCCGGCAAACGGCTGTCGGTAGAGCAGACCCCTGTGCGCTCCCGCCGCTGGCTGTGGCTGGGCGGGGCCAATATGCGCTGTGAGCTGTACGCCCGCAACGAGCCGGAGCTAAACCAGATTCTCCAGGGCTTTCTGACCTGGCTGTTCGATCACAACCTGATGGACAGCGCGGGGGTGCGCTTCAAGGTTCCGGCGGAGCGCATCCGCTTCAGCTACCAGGACGAGGAGGGGGTGCTCATTGCCCAGAACGGTATCTGGCTCGAGATCCCGGTCGAAATCGGCATCTACCGCGACAACGCCTGGACCCCGATCACGGTCGAGATCGAGCGCGAAATTGAAGGAGGCGCAAGTGGCGAGTGAGAAGGATAAAGAACCGCTGGAGCTGCCCACGGTGGAGGAGCTGGCAGCTCAGCACGGCGTGGAGGCCTGGGCCCTGGCCGGTGTGCGGGTGCGCGAGCGCTGGCCCATCGGGTTTCGGGTCAAAGAAGAGGTGTTTTTGAAGGCGGTGGAGCGCTTTTTGAAAGGCCCCACCGATGGAGGAAGTAGATGAGCCTGCCGGGTGTTTATCCGATTATTCAGGATGGCGGCCTGGGCGCAGTGGCCCCGTCCGGGGATGGGGCTCGGGTGGTGGTGGGGGTTTCCAGCGCAGGGCCCCTCAACCAGGTGATTGGCCTTTCCGACCTGGGCGCGGTGCCCTCCACCCTGGGCACGGGCCCGCTGGCGCGGGCGGTGGCCGACCAGCTCGCCTATGGCGGGGGCCAGGTCTACGCGGTGCGGGCCAGCGCGGATGTGGCTGGCACCGTGACCCCCGACGTGGGCAACCCCGCCAGCCCTGCGGTCACCGTCACGGGCAGCCCGCTGGATGCCTACGATTTGCAGGTGCGGATCACCCGCGCCGGGGCACTGGGCACATCGGCGTTCGTGTACAGCCTGGACGGGGGCGACAGCCTCAGCCTGGAGATCGCCACCGCGGCCACCTACGTCATCCCCGGCACCGGCCTGACCCTCAACTTCGCGGCGGGCAACTACGTGCTGGGCGATGTTTACAAGTTTGCGGTGACAGCGCCCAGGTGTAGCGTATCGGCGGCCCAGACCGCCATCCGGGCCGCGCTCGGCTCGGCCCTGCTCTACGAGTACATCCAGCTGGCCCAGCCCAGCGACGCCGCCATGTGGGCGGCCCTGGATGCGCTGGCCCTGGAGGCGGAAAACCAATTCCGTTACATCTACTTCGTGGCCGAAACCGTTCCTCCGGGCAGCGATGCAGATGCCTGGGTCAACGCCCGGCTGGTGGAGAAGGCCAGCTTCGCCTCCAAGCATGTGCAGATCGTAGCCGCCTGGGGCGAGGTGGTGGATACCCTGAGCGGTCGCCTCGAGGTGCAGAGTCTGGCCTCGCGGATCGCTGCCCGCAGCAGCCGCAACCCCGTGCACATCAAAACCTCCTGGGTGCAGCAGGGCCCCCTGGCGGGCCTGGTGGTGCCCGCGCCCTTCACCACGGGCCAGTACGGCAAGGCCACCAGCTTCAACAACGCCCACGCCCTGGCCCTGGACAATGCTGGCTTCACCACCATCTATAAGTTGATTGGCCGGGACGGCTGGTTCGTGGTGGACGACCGAATGGCCGCCGCCCCCACCAGCGACTACAAGATCGTGCCCAACCGGCGGGTGATGAACAAGGCCACCACCCAGGTGCGCCAGGCCCTGCTCGATTTCGTGCAGCAGGGGGTGGATCCGCTCGATCTCAATGCCTCCCTGGCTACCCTGGTGGCCCGCGCCAATACCCCCTTGCGCATCATGCAGAGCAAGGGCGAGATCGTGCGGGGCCGGGTCATCATTCCCCCCGGCCAGGACATCCTGGCCAGCTCGTCCCTGCGGGTGCAGGTGCGCATCGTCCCGCTGGGCTATCTGCGGGAGATCACCCTGGACATCGGCTTCGAGAACCCCTTTCTGGCGGCCTAGGAGGTGATCCATGATTAACGGCAGATACTACGACTGGGAACACATCACCCTCAACCTGAAGGGCCGCACCCTGGTGGATGTGAAGTCCATCAGTTACGGCGACGAGCGAGGGGCCGAAAAGGTGTACGGCAAGGGGCTGCGCCCGCGCGGATACCGCCTGAAGCGCTACAGCGGCAAGGACGGGCAGGTCGTGCTGCTGCGGGAGGAGTACGACCGCATGCTGGAGGATTCCGAAATCCAGCAGAAGGGCCTGTACAACATCGACCCCTTCGAGATCGTGGTCAGCTACGACAAGGGGGATGGGAACCCCAAGACCGACGTACTGCAGGACTGCATCTTTACCGAGCGCAGCTTCGACAACATCGAAGAAGACGGCGACGAACTGACCGTTACCCTGAGCTTCCAGTACCTGAGCCTGAAGTCCAACGACCAGGACGCCCTGGTGGAGTGAGATAAATGGCCGACAAATCCAACGCCTATCACGTTTTTGAGACCCCGGAGGGCAGGAAGTTTGCCTTCCAGAAACCCACCACCGCCCAGATCGACGCCCTGGTGGCCCGCACCCGCAAAAGCCCCACCCAGGCCACCGCGTTTTTCACCCTGGCCATCATCGAGCCCGCGCAGCGGGCCGAGTGGGAGGCCCTGCTTTCCGACAAGCCGGGCTATGCCACCGAGGTGGTCGAGGCCGTCATGGAGAAGCTGGGTTTTCCGATCAGGGGCTGATCGTAGATGAGGCCCCGAGTCCCCTCGAGCAGTACGCCGCCCTGGTCGAATACTGGTTGCACCAGCCAGCCAGCCAGGACATAGACGAGCTGCGCAGCCAGGTGCGCCGGGCGCTGTGGCTCGAGAAGCGCTACCTCAAACCCCCACCCTGACCCGGGTGGGGGTCAAATCTTAATCTTTTTCTCTCATAATTGCCCTTTATCGTATTAGAATCTCATGATAGTTTTGGCCTATTTATGAGTGCAGTTATTTCACTGTGGCTTTGGTTACTTTTACGCAATATGTTTCACGCCGGGGTGCTTTTGTTATCGCAAAAACAGCAACTTTTTGATGTTTCACCCACTGTGCAATTGCAGATTAGTTTACATTTTGCACAGTGGGTGAAAATGTTTCACGGATTTTTATTGTCGTACTCGTGGCTTTTTGCCTTTTTTGATATGTTTCACCCAGAGTGCAACTGCACAGTGGTGTTTTAATCACGCAAGGCATTCATCAGCCTTGATCTGCACAGTGTTTTTGTCACAGTGCAGCCGTATTTTCTTGTACCGAGTCAACATTTGCACTGTGGCATTATGAGAACTTACAGCATTTGCACTGCGGCTAGTATTACATTTTTACGTTTTAGCCGTATGAATCCCCTAATTGCGTCAATAAAAGTTTTATGCCATTACAATCGTCTTTTTGAGCTTTACATTCTCGTTATTAGATTTTCTCATATCTTATTGAGACATAAAAATACGCCTTCATTTTCTTCATAATGCCCACATAGTGAAAAATAGCGCGTTTCGTTTTGACATTTAGCGTGGCGCAAAATGGGCGTTAGTGACATTTAGCGTGGCGCGCCCCAGTTTTCAGGCGCTTCCACCTCGATCTCACTTTTTTGCAGTCCCATACGGCATTTTTCCGCCTCATTCCGCTTCATTCCGGCTCTTCCACTGGTGACATTTAGCGTGGCGCGTAACACAAACGATGTACGAAGTGCGTTTTCTGCGTTCCAGACAAGAATAAGTCTTTTGACCTGCCATACCGACTCGTTATTCGGGTCTGGTGGGGATTCTGCCCACTTAATATTCCAGAGGTGGGAAAAAGTGGGAGGTAAGTGGGAGACAGTGGTAAAAAGTGGGGAATGCGTGGTACATTACTGTTCAGAACAGCACCTCCGGTGGGAAAAGCTCGTGGAGGGACGAGCCCGACAACCGAATCTGCGCAGGAGACCACAAGATGCCCTTCGGTGAACACCAGTATAGCCTCGATGACAAGGGAAGGGTTGTGATCCCACAGCCCTTCCGCTCATTTATCGAGGATGGGGTGGTCATCACCCGGGGCCTCGAGGGCTGCTTGTACCTGTACCCGCTGCTGGCCTGGAGCAACATCGAGCGGCAGCTACAAAACGTGCCCCTGATTGACCGGGATGCACAAGAGCTGGTGCGCTTCTTGTACTCCGGCGCGCACAAGACCCAGATGGACAATGCCTCGAGGGTGACCATTCCCCCTCCTCTACGGAAGTTTGCCGGCCTCGAGGACACCAACGATGCAGTAGTGGTTGGCGCACCTACCCGCCTCGAGCTGTGGAGCGAGAGCCGCTGGTGGGCCAGCATCACCAAGTTTGTGGAGAACCCCACCACGCCCGAGGCCCTGCGCGGTCTGATTGGATGAGCTATGTATGCGGCCCCTGCCCGGATTCCACCAGCCCAGCCACCCAAGTGGGAGGGGTGGAGTATGAGCCATACCTCGGTGCTCTACCACGAAGCCCTGGACTGGCTGGCAGTTCGGCCCGGAGGGGTATACGTGGACGCCACCCTGGGTGGAGCGGGCCACACCCGGGGCATCTTGCAACAGGGCGGCCAGGTGATTGCGTTCGACCAGGACCCCGAGGCCATCGCCCGGGCCAGGGCGCTCGGCCTACCTCATCTCACGCTGGTGGAGGCCAATTTCCGCGAGCTGCTGCCCGAGCTAAAAAAGCGGGGCATCTTGCAGGTAGACGGCATCCTGGCCGATCTGGGCGTGTCCAGTTTTCATTTCGACGATGCCCGACGAGGCTTCAGCTATCAGCAGGAGGGCCCCCTCGACATGCGAATGGGGAAAGGTTCGCTCACCGCGGATGAGGTCGTCAACACTTACCCTGAGGAAGAAATCGCCGACATCCTGTACCGTTATGGCGAAGAGCCACGCTCAAGGCGCATTGCCCGCTTCATCGTGGAAAACCGCCCCATCACCACCACCACTCAGCTGGCCGAGGTCATCCGCAGGGCGACCGGCTACCGCGAGGCCGGACATCCTGCACGGAAGAGCTTCCAGGCGCTCAGGATATATGTCAACGATGAGCTCGGCGCGTTGAGGCAACTCCTACAGAGCGCCGAAGTTGTACTGAAGCCGGGTGGCCGGCTGGTGGTCATCAGTTTTCACTCACTCGAGGATCGTCTGGTCAAGCATTACCTGCGGGCCTCTACCTACCTGAAAGCACTCACCAAGAGGCCCGTGGTTCCTTCCGAGAGCGAACAGCGCGAGAACCCCAGGGCTCGCAGCGCCAAGCTGCGGGTGGCCGAACGCGTGGAGGGAGACATTAGATGAAGACAGTATTGAGATGGGGCATGGCGTATGTACTGCTGCTGGGTGGCCTGACCGCGCTGGGGCATTACAACCAGCAACTGAGCACGAACCTGATGGCGCTCAGGGCCGCCGAGGCCGATCGTCGGCAAAAAGAGACCCGGCTGGTGCTGCAACGCTATCAACTGGTTTCTCCGCTGGCCCTGCGGCAATGGGCCGAGGCCAACGGCTACATTCCTATGAGTCTGGCCCGATGGGATCGCACAACTTCGGAACCGGAAAGGAGTCGTCCATGAACCGCGTCAGCAGCGGTGAAGCCACCCTGAACAGAGGCTGGGTGGTGCTCCTGGCCTTTATTGCTTTTCTGCTAGCGCTGGGGTATGGCTTTTATTCTTTGTGGCACAATGCCCCCAATCTGACCCTGCGCCCTTTGTCGGCCCGGCAGGATGCCCCTCCTTTGCGCGGCAGCCTGGAAGCCAGCGATGGCACCCCGCTGGTATTTAGCACCCCGGAGGAAGCCCGTCTGTACCCACTGGGGCTTTCGGCTACCCAGCTCATCGGTTTTGGCGAGCGGGCCAATGGCAAAGGGCTCTCGGGCCTCGAGCTCGACCTGGAACAGCTACTCTCGCAGGGCCAGAGTCTGCGCCTGACCCTGGATCCACAGGTGCAGTCCATCGCCGAACAGGCCCTTTGGAGGGGCCTCGAGGCCGCCAGGGCCGACTGGGGAGCGGTGGTGGTGATGGAAAGCAAAACCGGGCGGCTGCTGGCAGTGGCCAATGGACCCGCCTTCGACCCCAGCGCTCCCCGGCGCAGTGCCCAGCAAGACATTTCCTGGCGCAACCACGCTTTCGCCTACGCGCTGGAGCCCGGCTCAACCATCAAACCCCTCACAGCTGCAGTGCTGCTCGAGGAAAACATGGCCAGGCTGGACACAAGGGTCTATGCCCCCATGAGCCGGCGTATCGCGGGCTGGACCATTAGCGATGTGGTCAAGCACCCCGAGACCCTGACCTTGAGCGAGGTGCTCAAGTACTCCTCCAACGTAGGCATTACCACCCTTGCCGAGCGAATCCCCCGCGAGACCCTGTACCAGTTCTTCAAGAAGATGCACTTCATGGACAAAGAGCTCTTGCCGCCCCTGTCGTACCAGCCCCGCATCGCCGTACAGGTTGCGGCTCCCAACGTTCGCCCGGTGAACCGCTGGGGAGCGGCTGAGTACGCCAATGCCACCTTTGGTCAGGGGTTTTTGGTCACTCCCTTGCACCTCGCGGCAGCCTACAACATCCTCGCAAGCGATGGGGTCTACCGCCAGCCCATTTTGTTCGAGGGCAACACCTCGCAAAAAGCAGTGGTGTTCCGCCCCCAGGTAGCCCGCGACATCCGCAAAGCGCTGACCGATGGCATCGCCGAAAATGCAAAACTTAAGGGTTATGTGCTGGGCGGTAAAACTGGTACGGCCCAGGTTGTGGTCAACGGTCGCTATAGCGCCAGCGTCTATGCGGCGCTGTTTGCCGGCTTCGTCCCCGCCAACACGCCCCGCGTGACGGTAGTGGTCACCCTCTTCCACCCCAAAGGCCCCCGTATCCACGGTTCCCAGGTCGCTGCCCCAATCTACCGGGAGATCGCTGCCGGTCTCTTCGCGCTCTGGGGGGTTCCGCCCCAGCCTCAATTGGATAACTCATCTGGTAAAAGTAAACTGGTCAACCGATGAGTGTTTTGCGCAATTTGAGGATAATACTCATGTGAGGCTATGGTGCAACCGAAAGAGCACAAGGAACTTCGTCCCGAGTGGGTCGCCAGCCTAACCGGTGGAAAAGTGCACGAAGGCGTCAGCATGGCCCATGATTTGCACTGGGACTCGAGGGCGCTTGCACCCGGAGTAGCCTTTTTCGCCCTGCCCGGCGCCAAGACCCATGGGCGTGAGTATGCGGCACAGGCCCTGGAGGCCGGGGCTGCCTTTGTGGTTACCGACCTGGCCCACAAAGGAGCGGTTCAGGTGGCCAAACCCGAGCGGGCCCTGCTGGCCGTAGGGCGGGCCTTACGTGACCGGTTTGATGGCCTGGTGCTGGCGGTGGGGGGCAGCTCAGGTAAAACCACTACCAAAGAGTGCATTGCCCAGGGCCTGGGTTGGCCGGCCCCCGAGGGCAATCTGAACAATGCACCAGGTCTTTCGCGGTTTTTTCTTCACCTGGAAAACAGCGAAGGTTGCGTGGTTGAGCTGGGCATAGACCGGCTTTTGGAGATGGCCGAGCTCACCTACCTGGCCCGGCCTGAGCTGGCCGTGCTGACCAGCGTGGGCGTGGAGCACCTGGAGGGGCTGGGGAACCTGGAGAATGTCATCCGCGAGGAGAGCTGGCTATTGCAGGTGAGCCCCTTGCGGCTTTGCAGCGTACAGGCCGCCGAGATGGTGCGTCTGCCCAGGCTGAAAACCTACGGCATCGGGGCTGGGGACTTCCATGCCGAGGCGGTGGAGATGGGCCTCGAGGTCACCCGATTCCGCTTCGATGGGCGACCCGTCAGACTTCCCTACCCCGGTGTGGGGCCTTTGATGGGGGCGCTGGCCGCGCTGGCCGTGACTCAGATGCTGGGCAAGTCCCTCGTGGATACCATCGAACGGCTCGCCAGCCTGCGGCTCCCCTCAGGCCGAATGCAGCGCTTAAAGCTTGGTGGAATCGACTTCATCCACGATGCTTACAATTCCAACCCCCTGTCCTTTCGGGCAGGCATGGAGTTCTTGCAAACCCAGCCAGGGCGCAAGTGGCTGGTGCTGGGGCGCATGGCCGAACTGGGACAGGAGGCTTTGGCCCATCACCTCGAGGCCGCCCGACTGGCTGCCACGGTGAGCCCGCATCTGATTTTCATCGGGCCCTTCGCCCAACAACAGGCCACCATTGCGGGGGGAAAGGCATTAGAAACCATCGAGGAGGCCGCTTCGTTTCTGGCAGAGCAGGCCAGGCCCGGCGACCTGGTTTATCTCAAAGCCTCTCGCAGCGTGGGCCTCGAGCGGCTGCTGGAATTCTGGCCCCGGGAGGAGACATGAGGGCAGCGCTCCTGGCCTGTAGTCTCGGGCTGACAGCCTGCGCCCCTCAGCCGCAGCTTTCCGCCGGCCCGGTCGGCTTGATCCTGATTGAAGGCGGTTTAGTGGAGGGGCGCTGGGTACGGGCCGGGGGATTACAGCTGGCCCTGCCCAACCCCACCCCGTGGGTCGCCCGAAACGGGGAGACCCTGCTGGCCGCCTACCCCTTTCAGTTGCTGGTCTACCAGAGCGGCTTTATTCGCGATAGCCTGCCCTTACCGGGCATTCCTACCTTTGTGCGGGCCAAACCCCTGCCCCTGGTAGGCCTGGCCGACCGGCTTTTTGTGCCGGAGCGGGGTACGCTGCCCTACCAGGCCAGGGATGCACTCCACACCAAAGATGGGGTCTACTGGCTGGACGAGCAGGGGATCAACCTGGAGCGCCGCCGACTGGCCGAGGGAACCTTCCGATTTCTGGCGGCCGGGGAGCGCTACGTATATGCCTTTGGGCGCGAAGCTTTGCGCCTGCCCGATAACACCCGTGTTCCCTTACCCGCCTCGGTCAGTGCTGCAGTGCTGCTGGACGATCTTTATGTGCTCGCGCCAGAGGGGCTGTACCGCCTGAGTCCGGAGGGCCTGCGTCTGGGCTTCCGGGCCGGGGCCTACAGCGGCCTCGAGACCGACGGGGTGTACCTTTATACCCTGGAGCAAAACCGCCTGGTCACCCTGCGGCTGAACCTGGAGATCGCAAAGAACCCAAACATAAGGCCCTGGACCTTCTCAAGGCTGCCCGGCTCTGCCTTTGTACCCGCCTACCCAGGCTCATCGCCGGAGGTTCCATGAACACCCTCGTTGCCGCCTTGCTCCTGAGCTGGTTCCTGGTGGGGCTCTGGATTACCCTGATGCAGTCGCTCAGGCTCGGCAAGCAGGTGCGGGCCGATGGGCCGCAAAGCCACCTGGCCAAAATGGGTACCCCTAGCATGGGTGGGGTGGCCTTCTTGCTGGCTGCCGCAGTGGTCTACGGCTTCGCGGGCGGCGATAAGTGGGCCGGGCTCTGGTTGCTGGTGCTGGGCATGGCACTTTTGGGCCTGGCCGACGATCTGGCCGGCTCCCTGCGGCGTCCCCTGCGGGCTCGCGAAAAGCTGGCGGTGCAGGTGCTCATGAGCCTGATTTTTGCCATCTGGGCGGCCCGGCAGATACAGTACACCTCCTATCCTGTGCTGGACGTGCTGCTCTTCACTCTGGTGGTGATTGCGGCCTGCAACGCCTTCAACTTTACCGACGGGGTAGATGGGTTGTTGGCCAGTGTGGCCGCGGTGATTCTGTTACCGTTTTTGGGGCTGCCTACCGCGCAGGCGACGGTGGGCGCACTGCTGGGTTTTTTGTGGCACAATGCACCCAAAGCCACCGTGTTCATGGGGGATACCGGCAGCATGGCCCTGGGTGCGCTGGCAGCCGGACTTTTCATACTGGAAGGCAGGCTCTGGTGGCTACCCCTGGCCGCTCTCATCCCGGTGCTGGAGGTGCTCTCGGTTTTTATCCAGGTCACCTATTTCCGGCGCACCGGCAAGCGCTTCTTCAAGATGAGCCCCCTGCATCATCACTTCGAGCTTTCGGGCTGGTCCGAGGGTAAGGTGGTCTTCCGCTTCATGGTGGTTACGGCCCTGTGTACCGCCCTGGCCGTGCACCTGTGGGGAGGGGCAGGGTGAGGCGATTGGTGTACGGGCTGGGTCGCAGCGGCCTGGGGGTGCTGGGCTACCTGCGTCGGCACGGCCTTCCGGCCCGCTACTTCGACGATCGGCTCAAGCCAGAGGAAGCCGCCCAGGCCGAGGCCCTGGGCTTTGCCCTCGAGCCCAACCCCGAACCGGGCAGCTACCAGGAAATCGTTGCAGCCCCAGGCGTCCCCCTCCACCACCCCCGGCTGGAGGCCCTCCGAGAGGGGGGAGCCGAGGTTATCGGGGAGGCAGAGCTGGTCTACCGCCACTCTCACACCCCGCTCATTGGCATCACCGGCACCGCCGGTAAAACCAGTTGCACTTTGTTCACCGGGCATTTTTTGCGGGCGCTGGGCCTGGGTGCGGTCGAGGGCGGCAACATTGACCCTCCGTTGGCCAGCGTGGTCGATGACGCAGAGGTAGTTGCCGTCGAGATGAGCAGCTTCCAGCTCGAGCGCACCGTGCATTTCCGGCCCAGGGTAGCCGTACTGTTGCTCCTGGGAGTCGATCACCTCGACCGCCACGGCTCCCTGGCAGCCTACCACGCCGCCAAACTCAAACTGATCCAAAACCTCACCCCTCAGGATGCCCTGGTCTATAACCTTCAGGACGATCTCATCCGGGCCGCCGTTGCCAGAAGCCCGGCCCGGCTTTACCCCTTCGAGCCTCTGGGCGACCCCCGCGAGACCAATCTGAACGCTGCGCAGCAAGCCGCTGTGGCCTATGCGCACATTGTTCAGCGCGAGCAACCCCAGCGAACCCTGGCCCTGGCGCCCACTTACGCCAGCCTCGAGCCCTTTCGTGCCTCGGCACCCAGACCCGAGGCCCGCTACGAGGTCTTCGCCCGCATGGGCGACCTGCTCTTCATCGACGATTCCATCGCCACCCGCATCGACTCGGTACGCATGGCCCTGGAAGCGGCTCCTGCACCCATCGCCTGGGTACTGGGCGGAGTGGACAAGGGCGCACCAGTGGAGGAGCTGAGGGAGGTCGTGGAGCGCAAGGTGCGGCTAATTCTGGCTGTGGGCCGCGACGGGAGCCGGCTGGCCGCACCCTTCAAGCCTCGGGTGGAAGTGGTGGAAATCCACGAACCCGACGGGCGTAAAGCCCTGCAATGTGCCGTGGCCGAATCGCGCAAGCGGCTCTCCTCGGGTAGCGTATTGCTGGCCCCGCTGGCGACCTCGTTTGACCAGTTCAAAGACTATAAAGAACGCTCTTTAGTATTCCGGCAGGTGGTGTTCGAAATGGGGGGTACCCGTGGATAGCATTCTTCTCCTCGCCCAGCTTCTACTCTTTGCCCTCTCCGCCCTGGGGGTGGCAACCTCCGACTGGATGCGGGCCGCACCGGAGCAACACAGCCTCGAGAACCTGCGCAACATCGGCTTCTCTCTTCTGGTGATGTTGCTGGTCTCCCGCCTGCGACCCCACTGGGCTATCTGGGCCGCGCGGCCTTTCTTCCTGCTTTCACTCCTGCTGCTGGTGGCCAACCTGGTGGTGGGGTTTGGACCCGGGAGTGAGCGGCGTTTCATTGACCTGCCCTTTACCTCCTTCAACCTTCAGGCCTCCGAGTTCGCCAAGCTGGCGGTGGTGCTGTATCTGGCCGCCTTCTTTCACAACAAGCCCACCGACTACCCCATCATTGGGCCGGTCATCGCCATCAGCCTGACCGCAGGGCTGATTATCGCCTCGCCCGACCTGGACACCGGCCTGTTTGTGCTCTTGCTTTCGGGCTTCTTGCTGGTGGTGATTGGGGTACCCTGGCGACGACTGCTGGCGATTGGAGCCACCGCCTGGATTCTGGCGCTCTCGGTCTCGGGGCTGTACCTGGATCGTTTTGAAAAAGTGCGGAACCGCTTCGAGGGCTGGAGTACTTATGTGAGCGGTCGCGTGGACGAACTCAGTCCAGAGGTCATCCGGGGACCCTTGTACCAGATCACCCAGGCCCACAAGATCATTGTGAACGCGGGGCCTTTTGGCCAGGGGGTAGGGACGCGGATGCCCAACCTGCCCGAGTCCCACAACGACTTCGTGCTGGCCTCGATTGTCTGGTCCGGGGGCTGGCTGGCCGGCCTGATGGTGCTGCTGGCACTGTGGTTGCTGCTGGCCCGCGGGCTGCAAATCGCAGCCAACCTGGAGGGTTCCAGAAGTGTACTGGCGCTGGGTCTTACGCTCTACGTGGTCTTGCAGGCAGCTCTCAACATCGCCGCCGTTGTGGGCTCTATACCCATTGGCGGCTCTCCGTTGCCGATGGTGAGCATGGGCGGCAACTCGATGTTGATGGCCGGGCTGGCCATGGGGCTTTTACACGCACTCTCGAGGGAAGCCTTTGCGGGCAACCCCGCCGCCAGGGCCCAGGAGGCTCAACCATGAGGAAGGCTCGGACAACCACGGCAAACCTCTGGTGGGGTCACGGCCTCGGCTGCCGGGCCCTCATGCCCTGTAAGGGAGGCACATGGTGATCGTGACCGGCGGTGGTACCGGGGGCCACCTGTATCCGGGGCTGGCAGCAGCCAGAGTGCTGCTGGAGTTGGGTGAGTCGGTAGCCTACGTGGGCGCTCAGGGGGGCATCGAAGAGCGGGTTCTGCCCGATAGTGGACTGCCCTACCGGATCATCCCGGCAGGCAAGCTCTCGCGTGATGCCCTGCGACCCGCAGAAGGCCTGAAGTTGCTTCGGGGCCTCGAGGCGGCGCGGCAGGTGGTGCTGGAGCTGCGGCCTAAAGCGGTGCTCAGCATGGGAGGCTACGCGGGTTTTCCGGTGGCCTTTATGGCGGCTTTGTTAGGGGTGCCCATGGTCATTCACGAGCAAAATGCCAGACTGGGCCTGGCCAACCGGATGCTGGCCCATTTAGCCAGGCGGGTTACCCTGGCCACCCCCATGAATCTATCCCCCCGGCTGGCTGCCAAGACCCAGGTGGTGGGTTACCCGGTACGGGAGGAGAAGCACAGCCAGGCCGAGGCCCGGACGGCACTGGGCCTGGAGCCTAACCGCCCCACTCTGCTGGTGCTGGGGGGGAGCCAGGGCAGCAAGGAACTCAACGAGCAACTACCCCACCGGCTCTACCCCCTTTTGGGCGAGTGGCAGGTCCTGCACCAGTGTGGCTTGCGCTGGGAAAGCGAGCTCAAAGCCAAAGAGCGGCCCCATTACCATGTGCGTGGTTACGTTGAGGGGGCGCTGGCCTGGAGCGCTGCCGATTGCGCCATCACCAGGGGTGGCGCAGGTACCATGTCCGAGGCAGCCTATCACCAGGTTCCGGTGCTGGGAGTGCCTCTACCACGCCACCTGGATGGGGGTGCTCAGTGGGCCAACGTGGGCTTCTATGCCGAGCGAAAAGCGGCTTTACGCCTGGAGACCTGGTCTCTTTTCGATACCCAGCTCCGTACTCTGCTCGACCCCTCCACGCAGGCCCAATTCCGCGATAGACTCAAGGGGTTGTCGCCGGCCGGAGCAGCCAGGCGGCTGGCCCAGATCGTTTTGGAGGCGGCGTGAAGCACTATCACCTGATGGGTATTGGCGGTATCAGCATGAGCGGGCTGGCCCGCATCCTGCGCAACGATGGGCATACTGTGAGCGGCTGTGATAGCCAGCTTTCCGATCTGACCCGCCACCTCGAGCGGGAAGGTATCCGGGTATTCCAGGGCCACAGCACAGCGCATCTGGAGGGCGTGGACGTACTGGTGGCCTCCACCGCCATCAAGGACAGCGAACCCGAACTGGCCACGGCCCACACCCTGGGCATTCCGGTCTGGCGGCGGATTCAGGTGGTGGCCGAAATTCTGCGCGGAGGGTTTAGCCTGGGCGTGACCGGCTCCCACGGCAAAACCAGCACTACTTCCATGCTGACCAGTATTTTCATCGCAGCCCAGACCGACCCCACGGTGCTCCTGGGGGCCGAGCTGGGCTTAGTCGGAGGGAGTGCCAAGGTTGGTACAGGCCGCTACCGGATTGCCGAGGTAGATGAGTCCGACCCCTTGTTCCGTTTTCTGGAGCTGGACGTGGCAGTGCTGACCAACCTCGAGGCCGACCACGTTTCCCCCGACGGTCTGGCCCGGCCCAACTACCATGCTTCGTTCCAGGCCCTGCAAGAAGCCATGAGCGCTTTTGCCGGACGTGCCAAGCACGTCATCTACAACGGCGAACCCCGCTGGCAACTGCTGGACCAGCTCACCCTGGGCCGCCCTCGCAGCAGCTTTGGGCTTCTGGCGGGCGACTGCCATGCCGCCAGTATCCACCTGGAACCCTTTGGCAGCCGTTTCGAGCTGGTCTGGCAGGGAAAATCCATGGGCAGCGTGCGGCTGCAAGTTCCCGGTGAACACAACATCAGCAATGCGCTGGCCGCTTCGGCTGCTGCACTGGTTGCGGGTATTCCTTTTGAGGCCATCCAGCAGGGTCTCTACCAGTACACCGGCGCGCGCCGCCGCTTCGAGAAGGTGGGTGAGCTCAACGGAGCCCTAATTGTAGATGACTATGCGCACAACGCCACCAAGCTCCTGGCCCTGCTCAAGGCGGCCCGAAACACCGGCCTGAGAGTGCGGGCGGTCTTCCAGCCCCACCGCTATGGTCGCAGTGAGCAGGAGTGGCCCCTGTACGCAGAGGCCCTGGAGCACTCTGACGAGGCCCTGATTCTGGATGTCTACAGCGCCGAAGAAAGCCCCCTCACCCTCACCAGCACCCAGATTGCCGAGCGAATCGTAGCGCACCTGCAAGCCAGAGGACACCAAGCCCGGTACGACAGTTGGGATCACATCCAGGACTATCTGTGCCGCACCGCCACCTCCGGCGATCTGATTCTGACAATTGGGGCCGGAAGTGTCTCCAGGCTGGGTCGCTTGCTGGCTGCACAGGGGGAACCCGTATGAAAGTGACCCGTCTGCCCCTGGCCCGGCTCACCACCCTGGGGGTCGGGGGCGAGGCCGAGGTCTGGACGGTGGAAACCCTGGCCGACCTAAAGCAAGCTACCCAGGCCCCCTACCGGGTGCTGGGCAACGGCTCCAACCTGCTGGTCTCGGACGCGGGTATTCCGGAGCGGGTCATCCGGCTGGCGGGCGAGTTTGCCGAGTGGAGCCCCGACCTTTCGGGCTGGGTGGGAGCCGGGGTGCTGGTACCCAGCCTGCTGCAAGCCTCGGTGCGGCTGGGCCTTAGCGGGCTGGAGGGCCTCCATGGGGTTCCGGCCCAGGTCGGAGGAGCGGTCAAGATGAATGCGGGCACCCGCTTTGGCGAGATGGCCGGAGCGCTCGAGCTGGTCGAGGTTTTCCACGATGGCCGGCTGTATTGGTACAAGCCTTCGGAATTGGGCTTCCGCTACCGCCACTCTCAGCTACCCGAAGGCGGCATTGTCACACGGGTCCGGCTCAAGCTATCGCCGTCTGGTGAAGAGGTCGTGCGGGCCAAAATCGCGCTGGTAGATGCAGCCCGCAAAGGCCAGCCCAAAAGGAAAAGTGCAGGCTGCGCCTTCAAAAACCCCCCTGGCGACTCAGCGGGACGCCTGATTGACGCCAAGGGCCTGAAGGGAAGCACCATCGGGAAAGCCATGATTAGCCACGAGCACGGCAACTTTCTGGTCAACCTGGGTGGGGCCACCGCCGCCGAGATGTATGCCCTCATCCGCAAGGTGCAGGCGATCTTGCCGCTGGAAGTGGAGTGGGAAATCTGGGGGGAGATTGCCGTAGAGACGGAGGTAAGCCGATGAGAAGGGGTTTTACAGGGCTGGTCGGCTGGACTACCAGTCGCGATGAGGAAGCAAGGCTTTCTGGCCCTCTCTCTTTAGCGCAGGCGGCACGTTGGAACCCCGGCGAACGGCTGCAAAGGAGGCGGGTATGATTCGGGCAGTGCTGATTGCCTTGCTGCTGGCCTCGCTGGCGGTTGGCTCATATGTGGTGCTGCCCATCGAGCAGGTTGAGGTTGTGGGCAACAAGCAACTCTCGGCAGCCGAGGTGCAAAAAATCACAGGCCTCGAGCCGGGTCGTCCGTGGCTGTGGGCCTGGCCGCAAAAACTCGAGCCACTGCGGCAAAATCCCTGGATCAGGATGGCCGCCCTAAAGCGCCCTGCCATAGGCCAGTTGCGCATCGTCCTGGAGGAGCGCACCGCCATTGCTTATGTTATTCAGGGTTCTGAGCGCTACGGTCTCAGCAGCGATGGCATCCTGTTGCCGGGGGCTCCCATGCGCAGTCCGGTGCTCGAGGGAAGAGGCGAGGTTCCGATTGCTGACCTGCTTTTGCTGATGCAAACTTTTCCCGATGCGAAGCGCATCCGCTTTGACGAGGCAGGGTATCGGATCCTAGCACCTGGCCTTAATGTTTGGGGCAAAGATGTCAGAGAGTTGCAAGATTGGGCTAAAGCCCGCAGAATAGGCAAAAGTGATGCAAGCAACCCTCTTGCGCACCCCGTCGATTCTTCCGACAGACGCATCTATGTGTATTCCTGGGGGGTGAGTGCTCGCCAATGATTCTCGTAGGCTTAGATGTTGGAACTACCAAAGTGACTGCGGTCATCGGTGAACTATCCTCCGATGGCATCCTGGACATCATCGGTGAGGGCACGGTTCCTTCCCAGGGGCTCAGGCGAGGGGTGGTCACCAACCTCGAGCGCACCACCGAGTCCATCCGTCAGGCCATCTTCCAGGCCGAGCGGGTGGCCGGGGTCAAAGCCGAGCGGGTCTGGGTAGGGGTGGCCGGGGCCCACGTCCGCAGCGTGACCAGTCACGGCCTGGCCGCCATCCGGCGAGGCCAGCAAATTTCCGCTACCGATGTGGAAAGGGCCATCGAACAGGCCAAGGCCTACCCGTTCGAGGGCGACTACGAGCTTATCCACGCACTCCCGCTGGAGTTCCGGGTAGACGGTCAGGAAGGCATCCGCGACCCCATCGGCATGGCTGGGGTGCGACTGGAAGTCGACGTACATCTGGTCGCGGGCAGCAAAGGCCCCCTCACCAACCTGCGTAAAGCCGTCGAAGACGCTGGCCTGGACTTGCAGGGCATAGTGTTGCAGGCTTACGCTTCGGGGCTGGCGGTGCTTTCGCCCGAAGAACTCTCAATGACGGTCATGCTGGTCGATATTGGCGGGGGTACCACCGATGTGGCCGTGTTCCGTCAGGGACGCCTGGCCCACTCGGCGGTCATTCCGCTGGGTGGCGACCACGTCTCCCAGGACATTGCCAAGCTACTGCAAATTCCGGTAGAAGAAGCCGAGCGGGTCTCCAAAAAATACGGGGCGGCGCTGCCCGAGCTGGCCGATCCCGAACTGGTGCTGGAAGTTAGCCAGGAAGGGGCGGCCCAGGTCTCCTATCAGGCCCCGGACCTGGCCCGTATCATCCGCCCACGTCTGCGCGAGATCCTGCACCTGGCCCGCCAGAGCGTGGACGAAGCCCTGGGGCCACTGGAAATTACCGTAGGCAAGGTTATTGTAACCGGGGGCGCCAGCATGGTGCGCGGCCTGGAAGAACTGGCCCGCAAGCAGTTCAACCTTCCGGTTCGGTTGGGCAAGCCTCTGGGCGTGCAGGGCCTGACCGATGTGGTCGCCTCCCCCACCCATGCCACCGCGGTGGGCCTGGTTCGGCATGCCGCCAGCCTCGCGGCCCAGTCTCCCCTTCCAAGGGGACACCGCCCCAGCCGCAAGACCAGCCAGAGCAGCAAGCCGGTACTCACTGCCGAAGGCGCAGCCAGTGCTGCAGGGGGCTTGTGGGAGCGCATTAAGGGTATGTTCAAAAACTTTTTCTAGCAGGATTTTTCGAGGCCAGCAAGCACTGAAGCAACCAGCAAAAGGGTACCAGGAGAGATTATGGGTGACGTGCAGATCAAGGTAATCGGACTCGGCGGCGCAGGCAACAATGCAGTCAATCGCATGATTGAGTCGGGACTCACCGGCGTGGAGTTCATTGCCGCCAACACCGACGCCCAGGTTCTGGCCACCAGCCTGGCCGATGTACGCATCCAGTTAGGCGACAAACTGACCCGTGGTCTGGGGGCCGGGGCGAACCCCGAGATTGGCGAGAAGGCCGCCCAGGAAGCCGAAGAGCTGGTGAGTGAGTACCTCGAGGGCTCCGACATGGTCTTCATCACTGCCGGGATGGGCGGAGGTACCGGAACCGGCAGCGCTCCGGTGGTGGCCGAAATCGCCAAACGCCTGGGTGCCCTCACGGTGGGGGTTGTCACCCGTCCCTTCGCCTGGGAAGGCCCCCGACGGCTGCGCGCTGCCGAGGAGGGTATCAAGCGCTTGCGCGAGCAGGTAGACGCGATGGTGGTCATCTCCAACGATAGGCTGCTCAATGCGCTGGACAAAAAAGTCTCGGCCAAGGATGCCTTCATGATTGCCGACCGGGTGCTCTACCACGGGGTGAAGGGTATCACCGACGTCATCAATCTGCCCGGCCAGATCAACTTAGACTTCGCCGATGTACGCACGCTGCTCACCGGCGCTGGCCAGGTTCTGATGGGCATTGGGGCGGGGCGTGGTGAAAACAAGGTCATGGAAGCCGCCCAGTCGGCCATCCAGAGCCCCTTGCTGGATCGCTCGGTGGATGGGGCCCGCAAACTGTTGGTAAACGTGGTCGGCGACGAAGACATCTCGCTGATGGAAGCCAGCAGCGTGGTGGAGCAGATCCGTGAAGCCACCGGTATGGAAGATGTGGATGTGCTATATGGTCTGACCTACGATAACCGGGCCCAGGACGAAATGCGGGTAATCCTGATTGCCGCGGGTTTTAATGAGAGCGCCGTGGTCGCTAAACCCGGCGGTCGCCCCCTGATGGACTTCCCAGCCAGCAACGTGGATGTAGGCAACTTCGACATCCCGGCCTTCATCCGCTATGGCGATGGGGACTACCCACCCAAGCGGGGTAATTAACCCCAGAAAGTCGGGGGTTCAGGGCTTGGCTTCGAGCGCCAAACTCATAACGCGTACCCTCAACACTCCCCATGGTTGTTCTAGGCATCGACCCCGGCATCACCAACCTGGGCCTCGGCGTGGTTGAGCAGGTCGGTAAACAGGCCCGCATGCTTCATGCCGAGGTGGTCAAAACCTCCCACGGCGAGACGGCTCCCGCTCGAGTGGGTAAGCTTTACCAGGCGGTGCATCGGGCCGCTACAACCTACCAACCCCAGGCTATTGCTGTAGAGGAGCAGTTTTTCTACCGGCAGAACGAACTGGCCTATAAGGTGGGCTGGGCCATGGGAGCGGTGTTCCTGGTCGCGGATCAGCTCTCGATTCCGGTCTTTGGTTACGGGCCGCCCAAAGTCAAGCAGGCCCTGGTGGGTTATGGGCAGGCCGACAAGGATCAGGTGGCCTTTATGGTGCGGGCCATTTTGGGTCTGAAAACCCTCCCCAGGCCCACCCATCTGGCCGACGCGCTGGCCATCGCCCTCACGCATTGCTTTTATCAACGGGTGCCAGGTAAACAGGTGGGTTGAAGGTTTGGTTCTACAATACGAAGCGTATGAATCGCCTGCTTTTAACATTAGTTATGGCGCTTCTGGGAGGACTGGGCTTCTCCCAGGGGGTGCGCAGCCTGGGGATGGCGGGTCTGGTTCTGCCAGGCCCCGGCGCGGTTTATCTCAATCCGGCCTATGCAGCTTTTCCTGCGGGTCTGTATGGCTCTGACACCGGTTTTCAACTACCCATCGGATGGCTGGGTCTGCTGTTGCGCCCGGAAAGCAACCCTTTGCCAGCCCTGGGCGGTCTTTCCAACCTGACCAGCGAGAACAGCCCCTTCGATGTGCTGACCTTCTACGACCAGTTTGCCCACCCCTATGAGTTCTTAATCAACCCCGCTTCCTCGAGGGCTTTCATCAACCCTGCGACTGGATACCCCGAAATTCAAATTAACGTAGATGCCACCGGCATCCAGATCACCGACTACCAGGGCAACCCCATTAACCTCGACTTCGGACTCGGCACACCGGCTGGGGTCGGCTCGAGCAAAGCCCTCACGCCCGGCCCGCTTCTCCGAGTTCCCTTATCTCTGGGTAGCAACCTCTACCTGGACTTTGGTCTGTTTGCAGGGGGCTTTGGCCTGGGCCTCTCCCCCAATGACAACCTGCGCCGGGCCCTCAGAAGCGGCCAGCTCGAGCCCAACACCGAATACGCCCTCAACCTGAACACCAGCGCACAAGCGGGTATCAGTGTGGGATTTGGCTATGCCACGCGCTTGCCTGATCTACCCATCCCCGACTTTGGTACAGCCAGGCTCTACGCGGGTACCAGGGGGGAAGCTTTTTATGGCCTGGCCTACCTCGAGGGCACCGGCAGCGTGGGCGTACAAACCGATGCCCAGGGCCAGTTCGACCCCAACCAGCCGCCGGTCTACCGGGGTAGCATTTTTTACACTTTTCCTGGCAACGGCAGCGGTATTGGGGCCAGGGCCGATATTGGCGTGGTGCTGGAAGCCCAGGGCACTACGGTGGGACTGGGCATTCGCAACGCACTGGGATTTGCCCGCTGGAGTGGCACAGAGTTGCGCTGGGATGGCACTTCCAGCAATCCCATCTCAGGCCAGGCAGAGCGCAGCAGCTTTGGCTTTGTCCCGGCCTTCTTTCTGAACGCTGCCACCAGGCTGCCGCTGGAGGTTGGAGCACTGATTGTGGGAGGCGATCTGGGCTACGAGGCTAGCTTGTTTGGCCGTATTGGCGGCGAGTATAGCCTGGGGCCCGCCCGCCTCCGGGCTGGACTGGGCTTTGATAACGGCTTCCGCTTTGGCCTGGGGGCTGGCTTTGTGGGGCCAGGGTTCACCATAGATGCAGCCCTGACCAGCCACCAGGCACCCATCGTGGGCAATACGGTGTTTGGTATTGCCTTAAGTCTGGGTTTGGGTTTTTGAGGTGAGATATGCCTAGACTTGCTCTCGCTCTAATCTTGCTTCTGGCAGGCTGCAGCGCAGCCACCCGCTACACCATAAACGTCAATGTCCTCAGCTTTATTCCACAAAGCCAGCGCACCCTGAGCATTCCCCCAGGCTCGGGCTCACTTTTGTTTCCGGGAGCCAACCAGGAGGGCCTTCTGGTTCCCCTGCCCATAAAGCTCGACATCCTCGAGCGCGGGCAGATTCTGGTGGTCGCCAGTCTAACCAATACCGGCAGTTCGGTCTTCAGTGGCAGCTATGAGTTGCGCCTGGCCCCCGAAAACGACACCAACGTCAACGACAACGCAGGCGGCGACATAGGGCTGGGAGCCGGTAGCTTCAACGTGCCGGTAGGCAGTACTCAGGAAATTTCCATCAACCTGTCGCTCAGCGACACCCAGAACAAAAATGCTCTGGATATCATCAGAACCGGCTCTTTTCGGGTGGCAATCCGCGTTGGTGCTAGTAGCTCGGGGGGCAATCTGACCCTGAACCAGGGGCGCATTTCGGTTACCGGGCGACCCTTCGCCGTGCTCAAGTGAAGCCAGGTTCGATTAGTTCGCCACCCTTCGGCGCCGGACTAACCGAATCTGGCTTGACACACTTATCAGCGTCGCGCTATGGCACAGACTATTTTTCGAGTGCCCTGCAAAGTTTCCTGAAAGGTTCCTATCCTACCAAAAGCTCTGGTGCTTGACCCTAACGAAGCTCCCCCACCTGGCGCTCTGCCAGCACGATTTCTTTGGTTGGAATCCGGCTGTGAATGAACCAGAAACCCACCAGACCCACTCCCAGCACCAACACCTTCACCCAGAAAACCGGAATCAGGAAGATTGCGCTGGTAAGGGCGAAAAAGCTCAGCATGCACAGGGCCAGAATCTTAGCGCGGCGGGGCATACCCAGCCCCGCACGATAATCCCGCACCAGCGGGCCTACTTTAGGCAGGTTCAAGATCCAGTTGAGAAAGCGGGGGCTACTGCGGGAGAAGAAGTAGGCTGCCAGGATAAAAAAAACCGTCGAGGGCATACCAGGTACCACCGCACCCACAAAACCCAAACCGGCGAAGAAGAAACCCATAAAAAGCCAGACCGGACGCATGGGATTGAAGGAAGAAGGCTCCATTACTGAACTATAGTATGCCAAAGGAAAAGCAGGGATAAATGTACTTTCGTTCTGCTCCCAATCACAGACTACCAGGGTGATATGGTAAGCAGGATGCGGGTACATCTCATTGCGGTTCAAACCGAGCTACAGGCAGCACCCTACCTGAAGCCCGAGTCCTTTGTGCGCTATGTGCTCGAGCTCAGCCAGGCCGCCACGCGGGGTCTTCCCCAGGATGAGCCCCGTATTGTGGCCTTTCCCGAGACATTTGCGCTGCCGCTTTTGTTCTGGATGGACACTTCCAGGGCGGTACGCGAAGCCAGAACCAGCCTGCAAGCAGCCCTGCAATTGCTATTAGAAAGCTGGCCAGTGGCTTTGCGGCTGGGCGTGCCAGGTCCAGCGGTCTTGTATCATCTGCGAGCACCTTCAGTCTGGCCGGTGTATGAACATGCCTTTCGGGAGGCGGCAAAAGCCAGCAACGCCTACCTGGTTGCAGGCAGCATCTTCAGCCCCCTCATGGACTGGGAACCAAGCCAGCGCCTTCACGCCCAGGGTAAAAGGGTGTACAACCTGTCTCTGGTCATCTCGCCACAAGGCAGCGTGCTGGGGCGCATCGCCAAGGTTAATCTGACCGCTCATGAGCGAAAGGCGTTCCTATCGGGCGGCCAGCCGGGAAGGCAAAGCCTGCATACTCGGTTGGGTGTAATTGCCAACCTGATTTGCCTGGATGCTTTTCACGACGACCTGATCGAGCAAGCCGATGCAGCCGGCGCCTGGCTGGTCGTCCAGCCCTCGGCCAACGCCACCCGCTGGCAGGGGCCATGGAGCGCAAACCCTAAGCAAGTTGAAGGCGAAGTCTGGTTGCGTGAGGGGTTGGCCAAAAAGCTGCAAGGCCGCGAAAACCTGCGCTATGGACTCAATCCAATGCTGAACGGGCATTTTTACGACCTCCATTTTGAAGGGCAGAGCGGCATCTACCAGGCTGGTGGGCCTCTGGCTCTGGCCGATAACGCTGTGGGAGACGCTTTTGTTCGGGCTACAGTGGAAATTTCCTCACCTTGCTTGTGACATGAAGAGCGCTTCTCAGAAAGAACAAAATCATCGCCCTGGTGTCTTGAACAGTACAGGGCTCTTTTTTACTGTCAGGTGTGGCGAAATGAAATGGAATTTATCCGCGTAGCGGAAGGCGACACCGCCCCTTGGAAGGGAGATGCTTGCTTCGCCCGAAAATCTTTGGACTCAAGGGCTATCTTTTTGAATCCGGGATGAGTGGGTAGACTGTAGGCCATGCCCAAGCACGTGGTGAGTGTGTCTATCGGGTCATCCAAGCGCAACTCCAGGGCCGAAGTCTTCGTACAGAGCCTTGGGGAAGCCTTTGTGCTCGAGCGTATCGGTACCGATGGAAGCTGGGAAAAGGCGATTGAACTGGTCAAGGAGCTGGATGGCAAAGTAGACGCTTTTGGGCTGGGTGGAGCCGATCTGTACGTGTATGCAGGCAAGCGTCGTTACACCTTCCGTGATGCCCAGCGGGTGGCGCTGGCAGCCCAAAAAACCCCTATGCTGGATGGCTCGGGCCTCAAGCACACCCTGGAGCGTAACGCCATTCGGCTGCTCGAGCCCGAAATTGGCTGGAAAAACAAGAAAGTGCTGATACCCAGCGCTGTAGACCGTTTCGGGCTGGCCGAAGCGCTCGATCAGGCCGGAGCCAGGGTGCTGTACGGCGATTTTATTTTTGGTTTAGGACTGCCCATTCCCCTATACCGGCTGTCGCTGCTGCAAAAAATTGCCTACCTGCTGCTCCCCATCATTACCCAGTTGCCCTTCCAATGGCTGTACCCAACCGGCGAAAAGCAGGAAAAACAAGTTAAGGATTGGCGGCAGCACTATTTTACCTGGGCCGATGTGATTGCAGGTGACTGGCACTTTATGCGCCGCTTTATGCCGGAAGACATGAAAGGCAAGATTATCCTGACCAACACCACCACCCCCGACGACCTCGAGTTCATGCGCCAGCGGGGGGTGTCCAAGCTGATTACCACCACCCCGCGCCTGGATGGCCGTAGCTTTGGCACCAACGTGATGGAGGGTTTTATTGTGGCCGTTGCAGGGAAATACCCCTTGAGCGAGGCAGACTACCTGGAGTACATTGAGAAATTAAATCTGAAGCCCGAGGTTATAGAGCTACAAACCAAGGCTTGAAGTGGTGTAGCGGAGTCCGGACTAATCGAGCAGTCTTGGGGAACCAGAGGCCAAACAGGACTCGCTTTTTCCCCGCCAGGCTTAGCGGAAAATAAAGTGAACCGCGATGGACAACCCCCTCGAGGCACGGCCCCCGTGTTTTGTTTTATCTTGTGAGCATGCGAACTCTAAAGTCTGACCTCCTAAAGAGCTTTCTCCAGGAGAACCCCCTAGTGGTTGATGTGCGCCCGCCCGAGCAGTACGACCAGAACGACTTTGAGGGGGCCTTGCACCTGCCCTTGCACGATATTCAGCACGGCAACCACAGCCTGCCCAAGGACCGCCCGATACTGCTCATCTGCGAGCGCGGGGTGATGAGCGAGCTGGCCGGGCTTTACCTCGAGGCCGCCGGTTACGAACAGGTCTACAACCTCGAGGGTGGCCTCAGAAAGCTGCGGCAATCAGGGTAGAGGATCAGGAAAACACATCGGTTTTGGAGAGCCTGTAGCTCTTCCAGACTCTGATGGCCATAGGGCTAATACCAGATTCGGTTAGTTCGTCGCCGAACGGCAGCGAACTAACCCGACTGAAAGGATATGCTTTCTTCGCCGACTGAAGTTATCCGCGTAGCGGAGGGCGATACCGCCCCTTGGAAAGGAGATGCTTTCTTCGCGGAGATGCTTGTTTCGCCGACCGAAGGGAGGGGTGGGGTGCGCTCCAGGATTCAAGTTGCGCCGCGCGCGGCGCAAGCAAGCCACTTGATTTTTTAGTTGAATGATTATCTTTTTGAATCCGGTATAAATCTCCAGGTACTTAGCGTCTGGGCAGGTCTTCCAGCCGCAGGCCGTGCCACTTTTCCAGGTGTTCGCGGTGGGTTTGCAGGTAGGCCCCCGGCTCGAAAAACTGGTCGTAGTACTCGAGGTCAAGGTGGTGAGTCTGGAGGAACATCAAGCTGTAGATAGTGGGAACGGTGGCAGGGAATTTCTCAAAGGTGTTGAAGATATACTGGGCCTGGGTCGCAACCACGTCCACAATCCACTCCTCATGGGGACGAGCCTGGGCGCGCACAGCGCGGGCATCCTTCCAGGGCCCGGGGGTCTCGGGGTTGAAGGGGCCGCCTGCTTTGTACTTGCGTTCAACCAGGGCCTCAACCGCCGAACGCATATTTGGGAAGTGGGGTGGGCAGAAGCCCTCAAAAACCCCTTCCAGTCCAGTGGGGTTGGGGCGCGACCAGCCCAGCTTGAAGTCGTAGCGGAAGCCCAGACCTGGCACCTTGGGGTCGCCGGAAGCGCCCAGGGTTCGAACCCGATCCAGGCCGTTGAGCATCCAGCCACCCAGCCCCATGGCTTGCTGCATGAGGTGGCCAGCGAACACCGCCGCGCTGATCTCCGCCGAAACCTCGGCCAGGGTGGCCTGGTCGAAGGCAGTGAGGGGGTAAGGCTTATCTACGGCGACATATTCCTTGAATCTCTCGAGCCCTGGGATGGCGCGGTTATGTAAGTCGTCGTACAGAACAAAGCCGTTCTGGGCAATAAAAATGAGTTTGAGCAACTGATGCTGAGCCACGTCGGCAATGGGCCAGACCAGCAGGGAGCCGGGTTTGTTGGCGTTCCAGGCGTTGTGACCGGCCATATAAGGCTCTCGGGGAGGAATGTAAAGCCGGGTGTCGGACAACCTGTGGATGTACTGCTTGTGGGCAAGAAGCACATCGACCAGATACAGTCGGCCCTGGGTATCGCGCAAAACGGGTGGGCTGGCATCACGGGTCTGGAAGGTATAGGTGCCACTGTCGTCGGTAAAAAAAATCTGGCTGGTGTGAAAGCCTGCTGCACTGGGAAACGTTCGCCCAGCCGCCATCCCCGAGTAGCTAGGCAGGTAGGGAGCCACATTCTTGTGGTGGCTAATCAGGTTGTGCCAGCCAGTCAGCCCACCCACGGTAGTCAGGATGAGGAGGCGTTCTAGCTCGGAGAGCGGATAAGGCTCGTAACGCGACCTGTACGCCAGTGGGCCGTCGGGCAGTTCCCCACCCAGCGCAAAACGACGGCTGCGACGGGAAAAGAGGGCGTCAGCCAGGGGGAATTGCAGCAGCTCTTCCAGGGCCTGGCGTTCGTAGGTTTGCATGCTGGACTCGGTCTCCGACGGGGGCATATGCTCAGTTTACCGATCGGTCTTGCGGCCCTGGTAGTCTTTTCAACTATTCACCGAGAAATGCCCGGTCAGGCCGAGGCACCCGCACGGCGGAACAACCACAGGCCAGCGAGCAAGAATCCCAGCGCCAGAGCACCGCTAATCAGGGCGCTGGGGCCGGAAATTTCCAGATTGGCGAAGCCATCAATGGAGCACGTTCCGCCGCTGGGCACGCAAGCATCAACTAAGGCCTTGTTAGGCAGGTACAGGACGAAGTATTTCCACAAAAAATACCAGGTCATGGCCGCGCACAATGCGCCTGAAAAAGTACTAAAAAAGCCCAGAATGAAAAACATGACCACCGGTGAATCCTATCTCCAAAAGAGTTTTTTTGGGCTCCCTGAGCTTAACCCATGTCAAGATTGGTGACTACGCCAGGGCCAACTAAAGCTCACATGCGATACTTGAACAGTGTGTGCTGCTATCACAACGAGCTCTCAGGCCGAGCGCTGCCTTCGCAAGACGGCTATCGTGGTGCTGAAGGTGAACATTGTAAATACCTTTACCGCTCAGGCCCTTTCTCGATAGGCACACCCACCGCGTTGCCCCACTCGGTCCAGGAGCCGTCGTAGTTTTTGACATTAGGGAAGCCAAGCAAATGCTTGAGCACAAACCAGCTATGGCTGCTACGCTCGGCAATGCGGCAGTAGGCAATCACCTCTTTGTCTGGGGTTATGCCTTTGGGCTCGTAGATGGCCCGCAGCTCCTCAGCGCTCTTGAAGGTACCGTCGGGGTTGACAGTGGTTGCCCAGGGGATGCTCCTGGCTCCGGGGATGTGCCCCCCCCGCAGCACGCCTTCCTGCGGGTACTCGGGCATGTGGGTCTTCTCGCCCGTGAACTCGGCCGGACTGCGTACGTCCACCAGAGCACCCTGGCCGGCCTTGACCTTCTCGAGGTGGGCCAGCACCTCATCGCGGAAAGCCCGCAGGCTGGGGTCGCGCTGACCGGGGGTGTAAGAACCCTTGGGGTAGGTGGGAACCTCGGTGGTGAGGGGCTTATTTTCTTGTGTCCACTTGATGCGCCCTCCGTTCATCAGCTTGAGGTGTCTGTGTCCGTTGTAGCTGAAGAACCAGAAGGCATAAGCAGCCCACCAGTTGTTTTTGTCGCCGTACAGCACGATGGTAGTGTCGTTGGAGATACCCAGGCGCTCAAACAGGGTGGCTAGCTCGCGGGGCTGAATAAACTCGCGTATGGTGTCATCCCACAAATCGGCCTGCCAGTCTATTTTTTGACTGCCGGGAATATGACCGGTTTCGTAGAGCAATATATCTTCGTTGACCTCGAGGATCCTGATGTTGGGGTCTTTGTGGTGCTCCAGTACCCAGTCCGTTGAAACCAGCACGTCAGGGTTTGCGTAGCTCATCGTTTTACCTCCACAGGGTGCAGTACACTACCTGCATAGTTAACCCGAAACAGCATAAGTGAAACTTGGCTAAGGTTACGCTGATATAGATTACAAAGTATGTAATCTGTTCTTGGAACCGCATTGCACGGAGCCGAGACTGCGTGCCAGCCGGTTGGGCAGACTCTAGGGTTTACGAGCTGGTGCCTGCAAAGTGACCGATTTACTCGCTCTACGGGTTAGCAGCTCGCTTGCCGGTAGCAGGTGATCCAGGCACTCAGAGTAATCCACCCCATGCTGGAAGTCAGCGGCCAGGTCGGCCACACTGACCTGACCCAGGCTTTGCAGCACGGCATCACGCACCTTGAGCCAGACCACACTGCGTGCCCGACAACGATTTTCTTCGGCGCAGGCTTTGGGCCAGTTCAGGCTCACACAGGCCAGGGGGGCGATAGGACCATCCACTGCACGAATGACATCACGCAGGTTGATTTCTTCGGGAGGGCGCGGCAGTGCATACCCCCCGCCTTGCCCCTTCTTGGAAACCACCAGATTGTGCCCCACCAGCGCAGCCAGAATCCGCACCAGATAGGTATGGCGAACCCTCGTGGCTTTGCTCAGTTCTTCGCTGCCCACAAAACGCCCCGGGGGCTGGGTGCCGAGGTAGCCCAGGGTTTTGAACGCATAAATGTCGGTCTTAGAGAGGCGCATACTTAGTCTAATATCATCCATACTCGTGCGGGACGCAAGGTGTTTTTTTCCTGTGGTATCAAAACCCACAAGAGCGTCATCCTAACCAATTACTGTTCGCACCGCTTACAGCTCAAGCTGAATCGTGGCGTTCAGCCCACCCTGACGCAACAAGCCCCTGCCTTCCATGGGGCGCTATCGCCCTCTCATAGAGGGATAACTGCGGTCGGTCGCCTCTGCACCGCGCCACAGGGCCGCGTGGGCGAGGCCAAGCGGCTTATAACGCTTATCGAAGAGAATACGCCAGTTTGCAGGAGCTAAAGGCTCTTCCAGACTCGATTTTTGCCGCTGGGCTAAGTAGCAAAACTATAGAGAAACACCGCCGGACACTTAAGCAACCGAACCTGGTATCAGCCGTGGGATGCAAGCCTGTGGCAAAGACTCGACCACGCACCCAGCAGAACCAGAGAATCTGGCCCGTAAATCTGCACCGGTTCACCTGGACTATGGTGTTGTAAAGCTGCGAACCAACCCAATAAGCGCCAGCACCCCAGCTAAGCCCCACAGGTACAGTGCTGTGCGCTTGCTAGCCGCCCCCTGGGCGGCCAGTGCCCAAACCAGCAGACCTAGCAAGGCAGCGCCAAGAGCCAGCGAAAAGAGCATTGCGGAGAGGTTTGCAAAAATGGTTTGAAACATCTAAACCCCCAGCATGGCCTTGAGCTCAGCAGCTACTCTTTCCTTGGTGAAGCCCAGCTTGCTGTACACATCGGCAAAAGGAGCACTGGCCCCAAAGCGCTCGAGCCCCACCGTGCGGTGAGCGTAGCGTTCCCAGCCCAATGGGGTACCGGCCTCGAGGGCCAGCGTGGGCAGATTTTTGGGCAGAATCCCCTCGCGGTAAACATGGGTTTGGGCCTCGAAAGCCTCCCAGCAAGGAAGCGAGACCACCCGCACCGGAATACCCTCCTGGGCTAGGAGCCTCTGAGCCTCGAGGGCCAGCGAGACCTCCGAGCCGGTGGCCACAATAGCAGCCCTGGCTTCGGGGACATTCGACAAAATGTATCCTCCTCGCTCCACACCCTTGGGCCGAACATCCTCCAGCACCGGCAAAGCCTGGCGGGTCAGAATCAGAGCCGTGGGCCCATCGGTGCGCGCCAGCGCCATCTTCCAGGCAATGGCCGTTTCATTGGCATCGGCAGGCCGAATCACCCAAAGGTTGGGAATGGCCCGCAGGCTCATCACATGTTCGATAGGCTGGTGGGTGGGGCCATCTTCACCCACTGCAATGGAGTCGTGGGTAAACACGAACACGGTGGGCGTTCCCATCAAACTAGCCATCCGAATAGCCGGGCGCATATAGTCCGAAAAGACCAGAAAAGTTCCCCCGTAAGGCCTCAATGCCCGGCTCAGGGCCATGCCATTCATGATGGCCCCCATGGCATGTTCGCGTACTCCATAGCGAACGTATCGGCCCGCGGGGTTGGCATGGCTAAAGTCGGTCATGTCCGGGGTTCGGGTGTTGTTGGATGGCGTAAGATCGGCGGAACCGCCCATGAGCTCCGGCAGCACGGGAACCAGTTTTTCCAGTACCTTTCCAGAAGCCGCACGGGTTGCCAGTTTCTCCCCAGCAACAAAGCTAGGCAGGTGGGTCTCCCAGCCCTGGGGCAGCCTGAGGGCAATGCGTCGCCGAAACTCAGCGGCTTTCTCAGGCTGGGCCTGGTCAAGGGCCTTTAGCCTGGCTTCCCACTCTGCCTGAGCTTTGGCCCCATTCACAGCGACCCGATGGTAGTCGGCATACACCTCCTGGGGAATCACAAAAGGTTCGTAGGGCCAGCTCAGGGCCTGCCTGGTTGCCGCCACTTTTTCAGGCCCCATCGCATCGGAATGTGCTTTGTGATGGCCTGCCAGGGGTGAGCCGAAGCCAATAATCGAGCGCACCGAGATCAGGCTGGGGCGGGGATCGGCCTGGGCCTCGCGAAGTGCCAAACGGATGGCCTCGAGGTCTTCCCCCTGCACCCCCGGCACCACATGCCAGCCGTAGGCTTCGTAACGCTTCAATCGGTCTTCGGTAAATGCCAGTTCAGTGCTGCCATCGATTGAGACATCGTTGTCATCGTAGAGCACAATCAACTTGCCCAGCCGCAGATGCCCAGCCAGAGAGGAAGCCTCTGTGCTCACTCCCTCCATTAAGTCGCCATCGGAAGCGATCACATAGGTGTGATGCTCGGCGATTTCGCCAAACTCGGCCGCCAGTTTGCGTTCGGCCAGGGCCATCCCCACCGCCACAGAAATACCCTGTCCTAAGGGCCCGGTAGTGACCTCCACCCCTGGGGTGTGCCCATACTCCGGGTGACCCGGCGTTTTGGATTCCCACTGGCGGAAGCGTTTGAGCTCTTCCATGGGCAGGTCGTAGCCAGAGAGGTGCAGCAGGGCGTACAGGAGCATCGAGCCGTGCCCCGCCGACAACACAAAGCGATCCCGGCCCGGCCAACTGGGATCTTTGGGGTTATGTTTCATGAACTCTGTCCAGAGTACGTAGGCTGCCGGTGCCATGCCCATCGGCATCCCCGGATGGCCCGACTTAGCCTGCTCCACAGCGTCCAGGGCCAGTATCCGAATGGCATCAATCGAGGCTTTGGCAACTGGGGTCTGGGTCATACCAGGCAATCATAACGCCTCGAGGGCGTATCTCCCGAGGCTGCCCACCCATTCTTTCGTGTAGAAGTAAACCTGGCTGGCCTCTGGCAGTTGCTGGAACACCCTCCGGAAACCATTCAAGAACCTCGTCCTCAGAGACAGTCAGGGAGACCTCCAGCACAGTCTTAACAGCCCAACCTTCTGCCAGTAGCCCTCAAGCACGCATTTTTCGCTGAGACATAGGTTTATTGCGTTCGTTGCAACCCCTGAATGGCCGCTAGCCAACCTCGAGGAGCTGGAATATACGGCTGAATCTCAGGCTCAGGGCGTTTGACCCGTTAGCTGTCTCGCTCTAGGCCCATCAATGCGTCCATCTAGCACTCAGTCCGGTAGTTTTTGACCGTGAGGACGGTGTCTCTGATGCCATGCGGCTTCAATACAGACGCACCCTGGAAGAAAATGGGACATTTTTCCTGGGACACATGTCCTCTCATGCCCTTCTTAGACTCCCCTACAAGGGGGAAACTGCGATGGACGAAAAAGAACAACGACCCTTGGGCGCACTCTTGGTAGTCGGGGTAGTGGCAGTGTTTATCCTGACCTTCTGGTTTTTCCACTTCTTCATGCACCTTGCAAGGGGTTGAGACATGGAACACAACGAGCATATCGTCGAACGTTACGAGCGAGCCTGGATCTTTTTTGGCCTCGGCATGATCGTGGTATTTATCCTCCTGATTGGCTATCTGATGGTTGCCAATAGAGGCACCATACCCATTGGTGCCGGTCGTGTAGATGCCACATTGGTTCGTACCGAAGGTGATTTTGCCAATCCCAGGGTCGAGCAGGTTGGCAACGAGTATGTGGTCTATGCACAGGCCTTTTCGTTTGGCTACTTACCCTCTGAAATACGGGTCAAAGCCGGAAAAAAAGTTACCTTTAAGATCACTTCACCCGATGTGCAGCATGGTTTTCAGGTCGAGCGCACCAACATCAATCCCCAGGTCATACCGGGCGAGATAGTGCAGGTCAGTCACACCTTCAACACACCTGGTGAGTACCGCATCATCTGCAACGAGTACTGTGGCATCGGGCACGCCAACATGATCAGCAAAATCATCGTGGAGCCATAAAAGGAGCGTTGGATGGCAGTCAAATCCCTTCCCAAAATGGATGCATACACAGGTGCGCCTGAAAAGAAGTTCACCTTGTTTATGCTAATGCTGGGCTTTGTGGCCCTGATGGTCGGCACCCTGTTTGGTCCCTTGCAGTCCTTCAACTATGGAGGGCTGGATTTGTATCCTTTCCTCAAGCCGGTGTTTCAGAGCTATTATCAGGGTTTGACCCTTCACGGAGTTCTGAATGCTATCATCTTCACACAGCTATTTGGTCAGGCCATTATGGTCTACCTGCCGGCCAAGGAGCTGGGTCTCAGGCCCAACATGACCCTGGCCTGGGTCTCGTTCTGGATGGCTCTGATTGGGCTCCTGATTGCTGCCTTGCCCTTGCTGGGCAATGCCGCTAGCGTGCTTTATACCTTCTACCCACCCCTGAAAGCCCACTGGGCTTTTTATGTAGGCGCTGCTATTTTCGTGCTTTCCAGCTACGTCAGCATCTACCTGGTCATCGATATGTGGTCACGCTGGAAGAAAGCCAATCCAGGCAAGATCACTCCGCTGGCTACCTACATGTCGGTCACCTACTGGCTGATGTGGCTTCTGGCCAGCCTGGGTCTGGTGGTGGAAGCACTGTTCCTGATTGCCTGGTCACTTGGCCTGGTTGCTGGGGTGGACCCCTTGTTAATGCGCACTTTGTTCTGGTACACCGGTCACCCCATCGTGTATTTCTGGCTGCTGCCTGCTTATACCCTGGCCTACACTACCTTGCCCAGGCTGGCGGGTGGTAAACTGATTTCAGACCCGCTATCACGTCTGGTGTTCCTGCTATTCCTGCTGTTCTCAGTACCGGTGGGATTCCATCACCAGTTCGCCGACCCTGGCATCGCACCCTACTGGAAAATGATCCACACCATATTGACCATGATGGTCGCGGTGCCCAGCCTGATTACTGCATTTACCATCGCGGCTTCGCTTGAGAATGCCGGGCGGGCCAATGGAGGCAAAGGATGGGTAGGCTGGATTGGAGCCTTGCCCTGGAACAACCCCACCGTGCTCGCCTTCCTGCTGGGCTTCCTGGCCTTCATTCCAGGGGGAGCTGGCGGCATGGTCAATGCCAGCTTCAACCTTAACCAGAACATCCACAACACGGTCTGGATTCCAGGTCACTTCCACTTGCAGGTAGGTACCCTGGTCACCATGGCTGCCATGGGCACGGCTTTCTGGTTGATTCCCCACCTGACCGGCAAACCGCTGGTAGCCCGTGGTATGGCCCTGGCCTCACAGTGGTTGTGGTTTATCGGCATGTTCATCATGACCTTCGCCTTGCACTGGATGGGCTTCCTCTACGCGGTTCCCCGCCGCTCCCACATTTCGGGGAGCCCCATTGCCATGGAAGCCTATCGGGATAGTTCGGCCTGGATGGTCTTGAACATCGTATCCGGAGTCATCCTCCTCATCGCAGCCATACTGTTCTTTTACGTCATCTACGCTACCGCTCTGCAAAGCCGTCGTGACCCCAGCCAGGTCATGGCCGAAGTACCCTTTACCCAGGTCATTTCCAAGCCGGAAGGCAGTAGCCTGGCTATGCTGACCGAAAGGGTTTGGTTCTGGTTCGGCATTGCGGTTGTGCTGGTTGTGCTGGCCTACGGCCCGGTACTTTTCCAGATGTTCACCAACATGAACCCGGTTCCAGGGCAGCGACTCTGGTAGTTTCCCCCCATGAAATGCCCCTGGCATCAGCCAGGGGCGTTTCATCTTTGCGCGATCGCACCACAGCCTGTTCCAGAGGGGATAATATAAACTCCAAGAATGTACTCGCACCGGATTCAAAAAGATACTCATTCAAACTGAAAAATACAGAGACTTGGTTGCGCCGCGCGCGGCGCAACTTGAATCCTGGAGCACACCCCACCCCACCCGTCGCTGCGCAGCACACCCCACCCCTCCCTACGGTCGGCGAAACAGGCATCTCCTTTCAGTCGGCGAAGCAAGCGTCTCCCTTCGGTCGGCGAAAATAGCGTCTTGGCGAAACAAGCGTCCGCATTCCAAGAGGCGGTATCGCCCTCCGCTACGCGGATAACTTCCAAGGGGCGGTATCGCCCTCCCATAAAGGGATCACTTCGGTCGGTCGCCCCTGCGCCACGTCAAGGCGCGGCTAAGCCGCCTTAGCACGTCGAACTAGTTGGTCTGGTAACAAATAACAAAGCCAGCCTCCAGAAGCTAACGGCTCCTGGAGGCTGGCATAGTGCGGTGGGCTTAGAGAAAAATTCGAAATCGAGAAAACGGCGCCGTCTTCCCCGCTAAGCCTCTCTAAAACCCTATGTTGACTCCAATCGCACCACCCAGACCAAACGTACTCGAGCCAGAGAAAAAGACCATCGGGTGCAGCTCGACAAAAATACCAATCAGGGGTAAGCCCACGTTAAGATAGGTTCCCACCACCCCCCGCGCACCCAAACCTCCACTGGCAGAACCCTGTGCCAGCAGCGAAAGGGTGGTGCCAGTCGCATAAAACAGCCCCGCACCTGCATACAGGTCGGTGAGGGGAACGTTCACCAGCACATCTGCACCGCCTCCCAGCGAGGCTGCGCTACCTGTGAAGAAGTTGGCCCCCGCATAAACACGCCCATCCAGCAGCAAGGGCACCAGGGGCAGGCGAATGCCCGCATTAACCCCAAATGGGCTACCGGCGGTTACCTGAACACTTTGAGCGAAAGCCGGGGTAAGCAACAAAACCAACAAGAGCAACCATTTGCGCATGTCCAAACCTCCGAGATGAGTATACGGGCCGTTTCTGGCAGGTTGCTGTGATAGATGGCCGGTTTATAAAGAGCTGCCTGACCAACGAAACCAGATCCTAAAACCAGCCAAAACCAGTAGACCTTCAGGGACGTATTGCGACCCACGCGACGCAAGCTGAACCAGGACAGTCCCCACCCTTCGATGGATGAAGAAAGCATCTCCCTTTAGGGGGAGGTATGGCCCTCCACTACACGGACGTCTCAGGTCAGGTTCGTTTACACCCACAGTCCCCGAACGAACCAAATCTGATATAGCTTAGAAAGCCCACGGCTGTGAACTGCAGCAGGCCTGGTTACTACAAGTCACCACGATTACGGTCTTCAGAAAGAGGTTTCTGGCGCACGCAACCGTGCGGGGCGCTACTGGCTGACCACCGGCTTTTGGAGCAGTTCTGCAATCTGCACCGCGTTCAGGGCGGCGCCTTTGAGTAACTGATCGCCTGCTACAAAAAAGTCCAGTCCGTTTTCAAACACCAGGCTCTTGCGGATACGCCCCACTTCCACATTGAACTTGCCTGTCGCGGTGAGTGGCAGTGGATAGCGTTTGTTGGCTGGATCGTCTACCAGGTCGAGCCCCGGAGCGCTAGCAAGCACTTCCCGTGCTGCTTCAGGGTTAACCGGGTGCTCAAACTCTACCGTCACAGCCTCGGAGTGAACCCGGAGGGTTGGAACCCGCACAGCCGTACAGGAAACCCGAATCTGGGTGTCGCCCATGATTTTTTGCGTCTCCCACAGCACCTTCATCTCCTCTTTGGTATAGCCATTATCCTGGAAGGCATCGATGTGTGGGATAACGTTAAAAGGCAGTGGATAAGCGAAGGTCTTGTGCTCTACCGGCAGTCCCGCTAGATACTGCCGGGTTCCGTGCAGGAGCTCTTCCATGCCACTCGCACCTGCTCCCGACGAACTCTGGTAGGTACTTACAATCACCCGCTTGGCCCTGAAAGCCTTGTGCAGCGGATAAAGAGCCATCAGCAGGATGGCAGTCGTGCAGTTGGGGTTGGCGATGATGTTTTTGTGGCCCTGTATGGCGTGAGCGTTGATCTCCGGCACAATGAGCGGCACCTCGGGGTCGTAGCGAAAAGCCGAGGAGTTGTCTATCACCACCGATTGTTTGGCCCACACCGGCGCATACTGCCTGGAGATGTTTGCGCCCGCGCTTGCCAGCACCACATCCACCGGCAAGGGGGTTTCGGGCAGCACCTCGAGGCCCACTTCCCGGCCCCCAAACTTCAGGCTCTTGCCCGCCGAACGCGCCGAAGCATACAGCCGCAACTCCGACACTGGAAAATTGCGCTTCTCTAACACGCTCAGAAGTTCCTTTCCAACCGCACCGGTAGCCCCGACAATTCCGATTCTCATGGTGTTCTCCTTCAGAAAACAAAAAACCCGCCAGGCAGGCAGGCTGGGCGACAACTCAGGGGAGTTGCCGCCTAGGTCGTAGTGGTATACCAGACCATCTGAGCAAAACGATAAATGCAATCGCGGTAAAAGTCAAACCCGAATGAACCAGGTACGTCTATGCGCGCAGGCAAAAGCTCGAGTACACCCGTTCGCAGCCATACAGGGCGGGCCTCATCCCTTGCAGGCTACAGAATCCCTGCATACACTGATTCCGATGTCGGTTGTACAGAAGGTCGCCTCGAGGCCCAGCGTCCAGACCTACCTTGTAGCGGTTGGCCTGATGGTCATGGGCCTGGTACTGGCAGCGCTTTGTGTGGGAGCCTGGTTACAGGGAGTTGAGCCGCTCTGGTCGGTGATTCTGTTTGGCTTGCTGGGGGTTTACATGGTTTTTCTGGGCCTGGACGAGGGCTGGCTGAGTGGGCTCGAGGTCACGCCCGAGCACCTCTGTATTCGGAGTTTTGGTCGCTGGGAGGAGCATCCTTTGGGCCGGTTCGAGGCAGTAGACGGCCTGCGCGACGTACTGGGCGGAGGTATCCAGCTTGTGCTGATGTCGGCCGGGCGCGACCCAGTTCGAGTACCCCTGCGCCGGTACGAAAATGCTGGCTCTCTGGCCCAGGCCTTGCTGGATGCGCTGTGGCTCAAAAACAAAGACCTCATCCTGATGCCCCGGCTCGCCAGGCGGATGGGTCAGCCGCCATACGGGGTGTTTGCAGCGAAAAAAATCAGGCGCTAGCCCCTATGATTGAGTTATGGAGTTGGCCTGGGTAGGAGCCGCCTATGCGCTGGGGTTGCTGGCAAGCCGCCTGGGCCTGCCCCCGCTGGTTGGCTACCTGGGGGCCGGATTCGCACTTTCGACTTTTGGTTATTCCAACAGCAACATGCTGGACGGGATCGCCGACGTAGGCGTGTTGCTCCTCTTGTTCACCGTTGGCCTCAAGCTGCGTTTTGCCAGCCTCCTGCGCAAAGAAGTTCTGGGCGTGGGGGGTATTCATCTAGTGCTTTTTGCCGTGCTGCTGGGTCTGGCCACTCTGCCGCTGGGCCTGGGCGCTAACACCGCCATCTTTGTGGGGATTGGGCTGGCGTTCTCGAGCACGGTACTGGCAGTCAAGCTGCTGGACGACCGCCGGGAGCTATCTACCTTTCACGGGCGGGTAGCCATTGGCATCCTGGTTTTACAGGATCTGGTAGCGGTAGGATTGCTGGCGTATGCAGGGGTCAAAAATCCCACCCCCTGGGCTCTGCTGTTGCTGGCTTTGCCCCTGTTGCGCCCTATTGTGGGTTGGGTTCTGGAAAAGAGCGGCCACGACGAGCTTCTTCTGCTTTATGGCCTTGGTTTAGCCCTGGGGGGGGCCAGTCTGGCAAAAAGCCTGGGGGTATCGCCCGAACTAGGCGCTTTGCTAATAGGCGCAGCCCTGGCCGGACACCCGCAGACCTCAGAGCTATCCCGCACCCTGTGGGGGCTAAAAGAGGCTTTCCTGGTGGCTTTTTTTCTTGAGATCGGGCTGATGGGTTTGCCGACCGCCTCAGCTTTACCTCTAGCGCTGGGTTTGATGCTTTTGCTTGGGCTCAAGGCCCCGTTATTCTTTGCCCTTTTCATTGCCTTTGGGTTACGGGCCCGTACCGCCTTCGTAACCAGTGTCTCGCTCACCAGCTACAGCGAATTTGCACTCATTACCAGTGTAGCCGCTGTGGAGGGTGGTCTTTTGCCGGAGTCCTCGAGCCAGCTGGTGGGCCTTGCAGTTGCCCTCTCGTTAGCCCTGTCCGCGCCTCTCAATCGTTCTGTGCACACTTTATTCCAGCGCTACGAGACTTTTCTACTCCGTTTTGAGCGAAGAGGTCAGCATGCCGACGACGAACCCACCAGCCTGGGGGGGGCCGAGTGGCTGGTTGTCGGGATGGGGCGCACAGGTGGTGCCGCTTACAAAATGCTCGAGGGCCAGGGATACAGGGTACTGGGCCTGGATGCCGACGACGGCAAGCTGGAGGCCCACCGCGCCAAGAAGCGCCAGGTGCGCTACGGCGATGCTGAAGACCCCGAGCTGTGGGAACGGCTCGATCTGAGCGGTCTGAGAGGGGTGTTGCTCACCCTACCCGACCTCGAGGCCAAGGTGCGGGCCATCCAGGGGCTCAAACAACGGCGCTTTGGTGGAATCATCGCCGCCACCAGCTACCACCGTGAAGAAGACCCTATCCTGCAAAGCGCAGGGGCTACCCTCATCTCCCACCCCTTTGCCGAGGCTGGAGAACGGCTGGCCGAACGGGCCCTGGGCCTCAACCCGGTGGAGGCCGACGCCTCCGAGGAGGCCAGTCCCATCCAGTAGTTGGCTCTTTAGGACTGCTGTTCTTTCCGAGAACCCTAATCCCGCAAAGCCTGAGTCCAGGATTTTTTTCCGATCCCAGGTACTTTGCAAACGCGAAATCCCGCTGCTTGGAGGTTCCGTCGAACCTGCCCCGCGACCGAATATGTCGCCAGGTATCCCCCTCTCTGCATGGCAGCGAAAAGCTGACTCAGCACGCTCGGTCGCCAGGGTTCGGGGTTCACTCCGGGGCTAAAAGGGTCAAGGTAGATTGCACTGGCCCACCCGGCTGGGAACAGGGCGCGCGTTGCATTCGCGAAGCGAACCTCGAGGCGGCCCCAGGAACCCTGCAAAACCAGCGGGGCCACTGGGTCGGTGGGCCAGCCCTCCAGCACCTCCTCCCAAATTCGCGCTGTGCTGGTTGAAAGGGGCACCCCGACCGATGCCAGAATATCCCTCGAGACCGGGAAGGCTTCGTAGCTGAGGTATTCCAGGTACACCGCCCGCTGCACACAGCTCTCCAGCGTGGCTCGAAAGTTTAACCCCAGCCCAAAACCGACCTCCAGTACCCGTGGTGAAGGGTGCAGGTGGGTCTGGGTTTGCTTCAAGTAGAGTTCGCAAGCCTGCATCCAGGCCCCATAGCGGGAACTGTAGGCCTCAGCAAAAATCGGGTGCACCAGGGTCGGCGAGCCATCCTCGGTGCGCAGGAGTTGGTAGGTTTGGGAATGATCAGGTGCCAATTTCAACCTTCTGAGCTTCTTCCTGCATTAAGGCCCACAACCCTTCCACATGATGGCGCTCGGTGGCCTCGGCTCCAATCGAGACCCGCGCCATCCAACGCCCTTTGAGCATGGCCGGGGTCAGGAAGGCCCGTCCCGTGCGGTTGATACGGGCTACCCAGTCCTGGGTATGGCGGTCGAGTTGCAGCGGGCTCAAACCCCCTGGGTTGTAGCGCACGCAAACCGTTTGGAGCGGCACCGGGGCCAGGAGTTCCCAGCCGGGAGTCTGCTGCACCTGGGCCTCGAGCCACCTGGCATGGGCCAGGTCACGCCTCAGTCGGGCTTGCAATCCCTCCACCCCTGCATCGCGTAGAGCAAACCAGATCTTGAGGGCCCGGAAACGACGTCCCAGTGGAATGCCCCAGTCTTTGTAGTTCCTGACCTGCCCGTCGGCGGCAGAGTGCAGGTAGGAAGGGTTGGTGGACATCGCCCGGATCAGGTGTTGGGGCTCGCGTGCGAAGTAAAGCGAACAGTCAAAAGCCACGCCGAGCCACTTGTGGGGGTTGATGGCAATGGAGTCGGCGTGCTCGATACCCTCCCACATCCAGCGGCACTCCGGCAGAATCATGGCCGAGCCAGCCATGGCCGCGTCCACATGCAACCAGAGGCCATACTGCCGGCAAAGCGCGGCTATGCCCTTCAGCGGGTCGATGGCCGTGGTGGCGGTAGTACCAATGGCAGCGACCACCGCACAGGGCTTACGGCCTTCGGCCAGGTCTTGCTTGATGGCGGCCTCGAGGGCCTCCAGGCGCATGGCATGGACCTCGTCGGTTTCGATCAGGCGCAGGTTTTCGCGACCAAAACCAGCCAGGAGCGCCGCTTTGGGAACCGAACTGTGGGCCTGATCGGAGGCGTACACCACCAGGGGCACTCTTTCAGCCTGGAGCCCACCCCGATCCTGGGACTGGCCCGTGGCCCACTCCCGCGCCGTAAGCAGCGCAACCAGCGTACCGGTAGAGGCGGTATCCTGAATCACTCCCTGAAACTCTCTGGGCAGGCCAAACATCTGGCGCAGCCAGTCGGTCATGACCTCCTCCACTTCGGTCAGGGCAGGACTGGCCTGCCAGGTAATGCCGGTCTGCCCCAGGCCCGTAGCGACGATATCGGCCAGCACCGACGAGAGCGGTGCGTTGGAAGGAAACCAGGCAAAAAAATTGGGACTTTGCCAGTGGGTCAGGCCAGGAAACATCGCCTTGAGGTCGTTCTGTATGCCGGCCAGCCCTGTCCCCTGTTGCGGTGGCTCTGGGGGCAACAATGCACGGATGGCCCCCGGCTCTACCTGGGCCATTACCGGTTGGGCCTCGAGGCCGGCACGGTATTCGGCAATGAAGTCGATTAGTTCGTATCCCAAGCGCTTGAACTCTTCTGGCGACATGCAATTAGCCTACCCCAACCATCCAAACCCGGGTGCAATCCAGTCGGGTTCGCGAGGGGCCAACCCAACTTCATACGCTTCGCCAGCAGTCGTTTGCCCCCCGGTGCAGCTTTTGGCTTCGGGCTACAGGAGGGTTAGAATGGCGGGGTATGGAGATTACTCCAGAACTCATCAGAAATCTGGGTAAGCTTTCGCGGCTGGCACTCACCCCCAAAGAAGAGAGCAAACTCGAGGGCGAGCTGCGCTCGATGGTCGGTTTTTTTGAGAAGCTGGGCGAACTCAAGACCGAGGGACTCCCCGAGATGGCCCGCCCGGTCGAAATCACCAACCGCCTGCGTCCCGACGAAATCCGGCCTTCCTTGAGCCAGGCAAAGGCGCTGTCTGTAGCCATCGAGCAGCAGGAGGGCCAGTTCAAAGTGCCCCGAGTCATCGAATAGCTGTGCCCAAGAGCACAGCATCAAAAGCCAGAACCCCCACCCCTCGACCCCGAGCGTGACTATGTTAGACATCAAATTCATCCGGGAAAACCCAGAAATCGTCCGTAAGGCCCTCGAGGAAAAGGGCGGAACGCTCGATCTTGACGAGCTGCTCCGCCTCGACCTGGAGGTTCTGGAGCTCAAACGTAAAACCGAGCAACTTCAGGCCGAGCGTAACGCCAACGCCAGGGCTGCCGCCAGAGCCCGGCCCGAAGAACGCGCGGCCATGATCGAAAAAGGCAAGGAGATTGGCAGGCAGCTAGCTGAACTCGAGCCACAGTTGCGGGCCCAGGAAGCCCGGCTCAAGGAACTGCTCTACCTCACACCCACCATCCCGTGGGAGGGTGCGCCCATAGGCCCCGACGACTCGTTTAACCTAGAAACCCGCGTTCATGGCAACCCTCGCATTTTTCTGTTTGAGCCGCTCGATCACGTCGCATTGATAGAAAAAAACGGTTGGGGCGATTTTGAGCGGGCCGCCAAGGTCTCGGGCTCGCGCTCCTACATCCTGCGGGGCGACCTGATGGTCTATGAGCAAGCCCTGTTGCGCTTTGCCCTCGACCGGATGATACAGGCCGGCTTCACGCCACTGAGCGTTCCCAGCCTGACCAAGGAAGAGGTGCTGTATGGGCACGGGCAGTTCCCCACCGCCCGCGACCAGGTGTACTCGGTAGACGGGGAGGATGCCTTTCTGGCCGGTACCGCCGAGGTGCTGCTCAACTACCTGCACGCCGGAGAAATTATGCCCGAGAGTGAGCTGCCCAGAACCTACTGCGCCCTTTCTCCCTGCTTCCGTAGCGAGGCTGGCTCGGCGGGGAAAGATGTACGCGGCCTGATGCGGGTTCACCAGTTCAACAAGGTCGAACAGTATGTGCTGTGCAGGGCCGACCTCGAGGAATCGAAGAAGTGGTTTGAGACCATGCTCAGTATCTCGGAGGGCATCTTGCAAGCCCTCGAGCTGCCTTACCGGGTAATTGAGGTCTCCACCGGCGATATGGGCCTGGGCAAATACCGTCAGGTAGACCTGGAAACCTGGGTGCCCAGCGAGGACCGTTACCGCGAGACCCACTCCTGCTCGGCTCTGCTCGACTGGCAGGCCCGCCGGGCCAACCTGCGCTACCGCGACGAGCAGGGCAAGGTGCGCTATGGCTTTACACTCAACAACACTGCCCTCGCCACCCCCCGCATCCTGGTGATGCTCCTGGAAAACCACCAGAACGAGGATGGCACCGTGAACGTGCCCAAGGCGGTGCAGCCCTATTTTGGCAAGGAGCGGCTCGAGCCTGCCCCCTGAGCCTCTCAACCTGGCGTCGCTTGGCTCGAGGCCCACCCCAGCGCATCGGGTCCGCTTCGTACTGGAGAATGCCCAGGCATCTCCCCAGCACGCTATAACGGCCATTAAGGACGGCGCAGGGGTATAGAATACCTCGCTGTGGACTACTCTCCCATCGCCGAGTTTTACCACCTCCAGTACCAGCACTACACCGACGACCTCGGGTTCTACACCCGCCTCGCCCTCGACTACGGCGGCCCGGTGCTGGAACTCGGAGCCGGCACCGGGAGGGTTGCCAGTGCCATTGCGCGGCGGGGAGTTGAGGTGTGGGCTTTGGAACCAGCCCAACCCATGCGCAAACTCGGAGCCAGGTACACCAGGGGTTTGGGGGTGAAATGGTTGTCAGGTGACATGCGTTCGCTCAAACTGAAGCGGCGGTTTCCGCTGGTCGTCGCACCCTTCAATGCACTTATGCACCTCTACACCCTGGACGAGCAAGATGCAACGCTGGAAGGCATTCGGGCCCACCTGGAAGAGGGAGGTCGCTTTGCCTTCGACGTGTATAACCCAGCCCAGATTGGCCCCCAGGGGGTTTTGCAGCACGAGGGCAGCTATGGCGATACGGAGGTCTTTTTGTACCAGGAACACCACCCCACAGCCCAGGCCCTCGTCACGCACTACCTGGTCGATACACATTCTTCTGCGGGTACCCTCAAACGGCAGCGCCACACCTTGACTCAGCGCTACTACACCCGCTACGAGCTCGAGCGCTGGCTACGCACTTTTGCCTTTGAATACCGGCTGTTTGGCGGCTTTCACAAGGAACCCCTAACACCCGAAAGTCCGGTTTTTGTTGTTTTGGCCTGGAAAAAGTAACAGTGGCAGAGAAGACTTTGTTCTGCTCTTGAGCATCAAATTTTTGAAAATTATCCTCACCGGCTACCCTGGGGTTTTTGGGGTTTTGGCATGAAGCGCGTTAGCATACGGACATGAAAATCGAAGCCGCCGAACTCCGCCTTCTTTCGCTGCCGCTCAAGTTTCGCTTCGAAACCTCCTTTGGGGTGCAGACCGAGCGCCACCTGATCATCCTGACCCTGTATGGTGAGGGTCTCGAGGGGTATGCCGAAACCGTGATGGAATACACCCCACATTACCGGGAAGAAACCTTGCCGGGTGCCTGGGCGCTTTTGGAAGAGCTGCTTATTCCGCAAGTCATGGGCAAAAACCTGGCCAACCCCGAGCAGCTCTGGAGCGAAATTGCCGGTTTCCGGGGTAACAAGATGACCAAGGCCGCGCTCGAGATGGCCTTCTGGGATCTGTGGTGCAAGAGCCTGGGCCAGCCCATCTGGAAGGTGCTGGGCGGGGTTCGCACCGAAATTCCGGTCGGCATAAGCCTGGGCATCGAGCCGAGCCTCGAGGCCACCCTCGAGAAAGTGGGCAAAGGGCTGGCCGATGGCTACAAGCGCATCAAACTGAAAATCAAACCCGGTTGGGACGTAAAGCTAGCCCTGGCGGTGCGCGAAGCCTATCCCGAGGCCAACCTCACCGTGGATGCCAACTCGGCCTACAGCCTCAACCATATCTCCACCTTCAAGGCCCTGGATGCCGCCGGGCTGGACTATATCGAGCAGCCCCTGGCCTTCGACGACATTGTCGATCACGCCAAGCTGCAAGCGGCCATCTCTACTTCTATATGCCTGGACGAGTCCATCACTTCTCCCGAGGACACTCGCAAGGCTTTAGAGATAGGGGCAGGACGGGTCATCAACCTCAAGCCGGGGCGGGTAGGGGGCATCCTGGCCAGCCGCAAAGTCCACGACATTACCCAAAGCTACGGACTGCCGGTCTGGATGGGCGGGATGCTGGAGGCAGGCATTGGCCGGGCTGCCAACATTCATGTGGCCACCCTGCCCATGTTCACTAAGCCTGGCGATACCAGCAGCGCAAGCCGCTACTGGCAGGAGGACATCATCGAAGAGGCCCTCGAGGCCGCAAACGGTATGATGCCGGTTCCGCAGGGGCCGGGCCTGGGCATCACGCTGAAGCGGGACCTCATCCAGAACCTGACCGAGAAATCGGCTTACATCACAAAAAACAGCCCATGGCCGCAAGCAAAAACGCTATGAACGTTGTAATTCGTGAATTACACGAGCCCGAGGAGATTGCCCAAATTCCCAGGCTCGAGCAAGCCATCTGGAACGACCCCAGCGACACCATTCGTAGCGGCACGCTGATGGCCCTTGTACATGAAGGGGCGCTGTTGGCCGGAGCCTACACGCACCTCGAGTCCTCCGAGCAGCAAGAGGGGGGAGCCGAAAACCTAAAACTGGTGGGTTTCGTTTTTGGCTTCCCCACCGACCGCCCCACCGAACATCACTCGCACATGGCCGGGGTGTTGCCAGCGTACCAGAACAGCCGCATTGGGCTCCTTCTCAAGCACTATCAGCGCGACTGGGCCCTGGCTAAAGGCTACGAGCGGGTGGTCTGGACTTTCGATCCGTTGCGCGGCCTTAATGCCCACTTCAACCTGCACAAGCTAGGGGCGACCTTCCACCGCTACATTCCCAACTGCTACGGCCTGATGGGCGGCATTAACGCGGGGGCCCCCTCCGACCGGGCCTACGCCGTCTGGGAGTTGCGTTCCCCCCGGGTATACACTCGCATTTACGCGCCTCCCCCCACAGCGGAAGTCGAGGGTCTGCGTCAGGCCAACTCGATCGAAGGGCAGATACCAACGGGGCTTAATCTGGACTTGACCGAGAAGCAAATCCTGGTTCAGATCCCCGAGGACTGGAGCCAGATTCTGCAAACCGACCCAGACCTTGCCCTCAAGTGGCGGCTACACAGTCGAGAACTGTTTGAGCACTACCTCGCCCAGGGCTATCACGCCGTAGACTTTGTGCGCGGCCCAAACCGCTATGTACTGGAGAAAAAATAGGCGACAGGTCACTTCCGTCCCTGCTCTGGAGGAACACCCTGAATCTCAATCCTGCGATCTGGACAGCCGAGGTTGTATATGTGGGCTATGGCACACCCATGCTAAAGGGTGGGCTGGCGGTGGTGGGTGAGCACATCGCAGCAGCAGGTTCACTGGCCGAGTTGCAGCAGCGCTTCCCGGATGCGCCGCTGGTGCACAAAGGTAAGGCACTCACACCGCCCGTAGTAAACGCCCATACTCACCTGGATCTGTCTACCGTTCCTTACTTCCGGGGAGGCTACGCCGACTTCATCCAGCACGTGATTGACCACGGTTCCATGCGCACGGTGGAGGCCGTATCACAAGGCCTGAGCGAACTGCAAAAGCTTGGGGTGGGGGGCTTCGGCGACATCGTGTACAAGCCGGAAAGCCTGGAGTGGCTGCTGGAACATAGCCCCGTTCCAGGCGTCGCTTTTCTCGAGGTCATCAACCGGAACCCCGACCATGCCGAGGCCGTAGCGAAAAAAGTAGCACAGCAGTTATCCGGCTGGCGAACAACCCATGGCCGGGTTAGGGTTGGCCTATCGCCGCACACCCCCTACAATGTAAGCGCAAAGCTGCTGATAAAGCTGGTCGAGATTGCCAGGCTAGAAGGCTTTCCCCTGCAAATGCACGTGGCCGAAAGCCCCGAAGAGACCGCGTTGATGACCCAGGGCAGCGGGGCTTTACAAAAAATCCCCCTGCGCTACGGGTTTCCAGGCTATCGGGAGGTTCCCGGTCTGACCCCTGTACGTTACCTGGCAGAGCTGGGGGTGCTGGGGCCGCACCTGACCGTGGTGCACGGCGTACAGGTAGATGAGGAAGAAGTTCAGATGCTGGCGCAGTCCGGCACCCAGGTGGTCTCGTGCCCGCGCAGCAATGAGGGGTTGGCCTGCGGCCTGCTACCCTGGGATCTGTACTTGAAGCACCGGCTCGAGCCTGCCCTGGGCACCGATTCTCGGAGCAGCAGCCCCGACCTGGACGTCCGCAACGAAGCGCTGTTTTTGTGGGATCAGGTAGACCCAAGGGTGCTGGTTCGGGCTGCGACCACCCGGGGCTACCGGGCACTGGGGCTCGAGGTGCCCCGCATCACCCGCGGAACACCCGTTTCCCAGGTACAATCCTGGTAGTCGGCGCAGTTCTTGTGCCGGGATTTTTATGCAGATCGGCGCGCTCATCCTTTACAGCGCTTTCGTAGGCGCTCTTACAGGGGTTTTTGCCGCTGGTTTTGTTTTTGTGTTGCGGGTCATCGAGCGCTATCTGTTGGGTGAAACCCTGGGGTACTTGCCTCCGGGTCTGCCGGGAGAAGGCGGTCTCTCGCAGATTTTTCGCGGACCTGCCTTCTGGTGGCTGGCTTTTTTGTTGCCAGTGGTGTTCGCCGCCTCGAGCTACCTGGGCTCGGGTCGAGGGCTGGGCTGGTTACTGGCGGCCTACCGTGCAGGCCGCCCGGTGCGGGCGAGTGAGTATTTCCGAGGCATCATCGGTTCGCTGGTGCAACTTGGAGCGGGTTCTCCCCTGGGCCGCGAGGGGCCCATGGCGGCGCTGGGCCTGTGGGTTGGCAGCGCACTGGGACGGCGGATACCGCTTGGGGAGTCGAGCCGGTTTCTCCCTTTTGCGGGCATGGCCGCGGGGTTCGCATCGGCCTTCCACGCCCCCATGGCGGGCGCTCTGTTGGCCAGCGAGATCGTCTACCGGGGGCTGGCCCTCGAGGTAGGCGCCCTTGCACCCGCCCTGATTGGGGCTCTGGCCGGCTTCACGGTCTACGGGCTTTTTCACGGCTATGGCCCCTTGCTCGAGCTTGCACCGGGACCTCTGGAGTGGCCCCAGCTCTTCTTCGGCGTGGCAATCGGGCTGGTGTGCGCTGGGGTGGGCACCCTCTGGCTCGAGGCCGAGCGTTTTTTGCAACGCTCTCTGCGGCGGCTTGCCTTTGGGGTGCGCCATGCCCTTTTTGGGCTGGTGCTGGCGGGGGTCTTGCTGCTGATTCCGGAGGCTGTGGGCAGTGGCCTACCCTGGGTTCAGCTGGGTACCTCTCCCATCCTGACCTTGCCTTTTTTGGGAACGCTTTTCCTGGTGCAGTTGGCGCTGCTCATTCTGGGCGGGGGCGTGCGGGCCTACGGAGGTCAGCTAACACCGGCCCTTACACTTGGCGGGCTCAGCGGGCTTATTCTGGCGCAGTTGCTGGGACAGGTTTTCCCCTCCATCGCCCCCCCGCCCGAAACCGCTGCCCTGGTGGGCATGGCTTCGCTGCTGGCAGGTATTGCCCGCGCTCCTTTTGCGGCGGTGGTCCTGGCAGGTGAAATTGGCGGGTACAGCCTCTTGCCGCTCACCCTCATCGCGGCGTTTGCTGCTTATACTTTCACCAGCCCACGCGGCAGTTTCGAGGTTGGCGAGGCTAACCAAGATAAGGATGAGCCAGCACCGTCTCCGTCTGAAAGCGCTCCGCAAACTTTACTCCAGCCTCGGCCCCCAGCCTCGAGCGATTCGCCCTGAAAGCTTCCAGGCTGTATTCCCACTGGTAAAAGTCGTGATAAAAACTGAATACCCGGTCGGCCACAGCCTGGCCTTCCTCACCCAGGTCCACATACACCGCCGGACGGGGGATATCGCTACGATAATAGTGCAGGAGGCGCACTGGCTTGCGGTGGGGTTCACCGACCAGCTTGGGGATGCGGCAAAACTTGAGCGCCGAGAGGGTAGCCCAGTAGGCGGCCCGGTGATCCGGGTGCACATCGTGGGGGTTCCAGGTCACGACCAGGTCTGGTTTCCAATCGGCTATCACCCGGGCAATGGCAAGGGCCTCTTCGCGGCCTCCGGTCAGGCTGCTGTCGGCGAAGTCGAGGAACTGTGCCTCGGCGCCAATCATCCCGGCCACGGTATGCCCATGGCCCTCGCGAACAAGGGCCACCTCCTCAGGGGGCATCTGGCCAAACTGACTGGCCAACTCGCCCCTGGTGAGCCAGAGAATTTTGGCAGCATCGCCCCGCAACACATGCTTGGCCAGGGTGCCCGAAACGCCAATCTCGTCGTCAGGATGAGGGAAAACGGCAAGCAATCGCACCCTTAGAGTATACGAGCTTGACGCTCCTTATACCGCCCTGTACACTCAAGAGCGCCTGCGTTTGCGGGTACATCCCGTCCCTGGAGTGGTGCCCGAGTGGTTGAAGGGGCACGCCTGGAGAGCGTGTATACGGGTTTCCTGTATCGAGGGTTCGAATCCCTCCCACTCC